>OFEU01000030.1_pt1 | contig 248357 bp, 216 predicted proteins | sample 1521221 | NCBI WGS metagenome assembly OFEU01 (sample SAMN03766357, study PRJEB24113) | microbial mat metagenome | isolation source: enrichment culture HLUCC-O from microbial mat sample contains cyanobacterium... | reverse complement strand
ACATTCCTACAACAATGCAAATGCTTACGCCACTCCCGCCAACCCGTCAGACCACCGCCGGTGAATAATCCGGGCTAGCCGAGCCGGTCGCCGACCTCCGCGCGGATCGTCGCGAGAAGGCCCGCCCCGCAGCGTCCGGCCTCTGCCTCCTCCTCCAGGATGGCGAGGAAGGCCGCGCGCTTGACCCGGCGGCTCGCCTCTTCGGGTACCGGGCTTTCGAGCGTCGAGGCGACGAGGTCGATCATGCGCTCCGCCCCGTGCAGCCGGCCCCACAGGTAGTCGTTCTCGCGGTAGGCGCGGCTGAAGAACGCCCCGAAATTGTAGAATTCGACCCCGCGCAGCGTCGCCTTGGTGCCGCCCTTCCGGATCGAGCTCGCGTCGGCGGGCGAGATGCGGTCGACCTTGACCGGGTTGTATTCGTCGAGGCCCTCGCGCTGCAGCAGCGGCAAGGTGGCGACGTCGTAGAAGGGAAAGCCGAGATAGGTCAGCAGCATCCGCCGCTTGAGGCTGCGCGGCATCTCCTCGAGCGCGGCGGCGAGCCGTTCCTCCGCCGCAGCGTCGGTTTCGGGCAGCAGGCGGCGCGCGGCGAGATGGTCGAGCACGGCGCCCGGATCGTCCAGCACGTTCTCGGCGAGGGCCGCGAAATCGCCGTCGACCATCTCGCTGTCGTCGGCCGCGCGATAGAGCGCGAGGATGTCGTAGATCCGCTCCCGCGCGAGGTCGAGCGCGTCGTCGGGAATGTCCGGATCGACCTCCCAGTCGCGCGACAGGCGGCGGGCGAGCAATTGCAGCCGCCGGATGCGGAAACCGATGTCGTGCGCGCGCAGGAAAGATATCGCTTCCTCGCTCGCGAGGCCATCGTCCCCGGTCAGCGTCTCGAGCCCGCGGCGCGCCAGTTCGGCGCGCAGGACCTCGCCCAGGAGACCGGCGTCGCCGAGGCCGAGTTCGGGCGCGGCGGCGAGCGTCAGGCGGGCGAGCCGATCGACCAGCGCGGTGAACTTTGTCTGGACATAGGCGGAAAAGGCGTAGCCCGCGCGGCTCGCGGCGGCCTCGTGCGCCTTGGCCCGCCAGATCGCGAGGCGTCGCGGCGTCGGCCGGTCGAGAAAGAAGGTCCGCCCGAACAGGCGCTCGACCGCTCCGTCGATTTCGGGCCGCATCCCCATCACGATCCGGCGCAGCCGGGCGGCGTCGCGCGATTGCTGCTCGATCCGCTCGAGGTCGTCGCGGATCGGCTGCTCGCGCGGGATGGTCGAAAGCGAACCGAAGATCGCGCCGAAGAAACCGACCGGGTGCGCCGCCTCGTCGCGCAGCGCCCGGACCCGGTCGGGGCTGGGGTCGACATAGACGAACCGGCGATCGACCTCGCGCTGGGCAGGCCGCCCGCCGAGCGCGCGCAGGGCCGCGCCGAACGGGGCGTTGACGAGCACCGATCCGTCGATCAGCGCGACCTGCTGCGCCGTATCCTTCTTCACGTGCCCCGGCATGATCCGCGCAAGGAAGGCGTCGCGGCTGTCCCAGCGTAGCCCCTTCTCGGCCGCAAGCCGGTCGATTTCCGCCAGTTCGAGCGGCGGAAAGGCCCCCGGAAAGCTCGCCGTCGCGCGTGCCGCCAGCACCAGTTCGAGCGGATCGGCAATGCCAACACCCGGCTCCGCGCCGACCTTCGAACGGAAGGCGATCGGCATTCGATGCTCGGTCTCCTGCACGATGGGGGGCGAATGGAGCCGCAGGAGTTCGACATGGCCGCGGAAATCGGTCGCGGTGACGGCGAGGTCGAGCGGATGGCCGGGCGGCAGGAGGGGCGGGCCGGGCGGCCCGGCGGCCATGCTCGCCAGCGCTTCGTAAAGCATGGCGGAGAAGCGGTCGCCCGAGAAGGGCGGACTGAACCAGCGCCCCCGCACCAGGCGCGAAACCTTGTGGCGCACCTCGGCGCGGGTCTCGGGCGAGACGCTCTCGCTCACCGCGTTGCCGGGGCGGGTGAGGAACCATTCGGCGATCGGCTGCGCCCAGATCTTGGCGAAGCGCCAGAGCGGCTCGGCCTCGGGATCGGTCAGTTCCGCGACATCGGCGTTTTCCAGCCAGAGGTCGGTGAGCGGCTCGAGGCTGTGGCCCGAATGGAGCGCCTGCGCGAGAAAGACCGCGTTGATTCCGCCTGCACTCGCCCCGGTCAGGATGTCGGGCAGGACCCGCACGCGCAGGTTTCGCTCGCGCTCGATCTCCCCGAGGAAATCGCGATAGACCTCGGCCACGCCCGCCAGTTCGCTCGGTTGGTCGGGATGCGAGAGGAAGGCACGGCTCGCCCGGGCGAGATGCCAGATCTCCTTCGTGACGCCGTGCATGTAGACCGCGAGGCTGACCCCGCCGTAGCATACCAGCGCTAGCCTCAGTTCCTTCTGGCGCATCGCGACGGTCCCTAGAGCATGGGCGCACGCGGATGCAATTGCGTTCAGCCTTTGTTCCGGTTACACGCGGGGCATGGCGAAGGCGAAGAAACGATTTGTGTGCCAGGCCTGCGGCAGCGTTTCCTCGCGCTGGCAGGGGCAATGTCCCGATTGCGCGGAATGGAACAGCATCGTCGAGGACGTGCCCGCGACCGTCTTTTCGCAAAAGCACGACTTGTCGAGCGGGGGGCGCAGGCTCGAATTCGTGCCGCTCGACCGGGAGACGCCGCTTCCCCGGCGCCGGACGACGGGGCTCGCCGAATTCGACCGCGCGCTCGGCGGCGGGCTGGTGCCGGGTTCCGCCGTGCTGATGGGAGGCGATCCGGGGATCGGCAAGTCCACCCTGCTGCTCCAGACCGCGGCGACCATCGCGCGTTCGGGCGCGGACGTGGTCTATGTCAGCGGGGAAGAGGCGGCGGGACAGGTGCGCCTGCGCGCGGCGCGCATGGGTGTGGCGGACGCCCCGATCCGGCTCGCTTCGGAAACCTCGGTGCGCGACATCCTGACGACGCTGGGCGCGGGCGAGCCGCCGGCGCTGCTCGTGATCGATTCGATCCAGACCATGCACTCCGACACGATCGAGGGCGCGCCCGGCACGGTCAGCCAGGTGCGCGGCTGCGCGCTGGAACTGATCCGCTACGCCAAGGCGAGCGGCTGCGCGCTGGTGCTCGTCGGGCACGTGACCAAGGACGGGACGATCGCGGGTCCGCGGGTGCTCGAACACATGGTCGATGTCGTGATGAGCTTCGAGGGCGAGCGCAGCCACCAGTACCGCATCCTGCGCGCCCTGAAGAACCGCTTCGGCGCGGTCGACGAGATCGGCGTGTTCGCGATGGGGTCCGAAGGGCTGGACGAAGTCGCCAATCCCTCCTCGCTGTTCCTGTCGGGCCGCGACCAACCGCTCGCAGGAAGCGCGGTGTTCCCGGCGCTCGAAGGCACGCGGCCCGTGCTGGTCGAGATCCAGGCGCTGATCGTGCGGCTGCAATCGGGCGCGACCCCGCGCCGGGCGGTGGTGGGTTGGGACAATGGCCGGCTCGCCATGCTGCTCGCCGTGCTCGAATCGCGCTGCGGGCTCAATTTCTCCTCGGCCGAGGTCTATCTCAACATCGCCGGGGGATATCGCCTGTCGGACCCGGCTGCGGACCTCGCGGTCGCCGCCGCGCTCGTCTCGGCGCTGGCCGACCGACCCCTGCCGGACAAGGCGACCTTCTTCGGCGAGGTTTCGCTCGCCGGGGAGATCCGCCCCGTCGCCCGTTGCGAACTGCGCCTGCGCGAAGCGGCCAAGCTCGGTTTCGCGAAAGGCTTCGGCCCGGTCGGTGCTCGCACCGGCCCTGCGGAAATCGACTATCGCGGGCTTCTGGGCCTTTCGAACCTCGTTGACCAGGTGATGGCGAGCGCATAACCGGGCTGGTGAATGACCGGGTTCGACATCATCGTCTTCATCGTCGTCGGCATAGCGGCGATCGGCGGCTTCCTGCGCGGTCTGGTGCAGGAGGTGCTGAGCCTTGCCTCGTGGATACTGGCCGCCTTTTCGGTCTATTACCTCCACGATAGCGTGACCGACGCGCTGCGCGAAATCTACGATGCCGAACCGGCGAGCCCGCTGCTCGCCTTCGCGCTGCTGCTCCTCATTCCCTATGCGGCGATGAAGGTGATCGCCGGCAATGTCGGCGAGGCGTCGCGCAACTCGATTCTCGGCCCGATCGACCGGGTGCTGGGCTTCGGCTTCGGCGCGGTCAAGGGCGCGCTGATCATGGTCTTCGCCTTCTCGATCCTCGTGCTCGGTTTCGACACGGCCTGGGGCTACAAGGGGCGGCCGGCCTGGATCACCACCGCGCGGACCTATCCGGCGGCCGACGCCTTCTCGCAGGCGCTGGTGCAGATGATCGACGAACGCCGCGCGGCCCTGCGCGCCGAAGAGGAAGCGGCCGAGGCCGCGGCTGCGGAACGGTGAGCGGCGCTCCCGCCGAACGCGCCGGGAAGCTCTATTCGCCGAGCCTGCTCGCGCTCGCCGCCTCGCTCGCCGATTACCCGCTTTCAGGCGATTTCGCCCTGAGGGGCGAGGGACGCTCGCGCACCTGCGGTTCGACCATCGCGATCGGGTTCGACCTCGACGCAGCGGACCGCATCGCGCGGGTCGGGATGCAGGTTTCCGCCTGCGCGGTGGGACAAGGTTCGGCAGCGATCCTCGCCGGCGGGATCGCGGGCAGGACCTGCACGGAGCTTGCCGCCGCGGCGGACGCGCTGGAGGCGTGGATCGGCGGTGAGGGCGCGCTTCCCGACTGGCCCGGGATCGAGGCGCTCGCCCCCGCGCGCGCGCATCCCGGCCGTCACGGCGCGCTGCTCATGCCGTGGAAGGCCGCGCAGGGCGCGCTTTGACAAGCCGGCGCCAGCGGCTAGGAAGGCCGCTTTCTTGTCACGTCATGGAGGACCGGGCGCTGCCACGCGCCCGGCGGGGAACGGGATCAGATGGCAGAAATACAGGCAGGAGCAGGGGCGGGAGCACCGGCTGCGATGTCCGGCCAGGGCGCAGCGGCCACGCAGCGCGAGCCGACCGACCGGGAAATCAAGCTCGTCATCGGCGCATCGAGCGCGGGGACCGTTTTCGAATGGTACGATTTCTTCATCTACGGAACGCTCGCCTACATCCTCAAGGATGCGTTCTACGACGTTGAAAACGATACGCTGGGCCTGCTGCTGGTGTGGTCGACCTTTGCCGTGGGCTTCGCCTTCCGCCCGATCGGGGCGATCCTGTTCGGCTTTCTCGGCGACAGGCTGGGGCGCAAGTACACCTTTCTCGTCACCGTCACGCTGATGGGCATCGCGACCGCCGGGGTGGGCTTCATCCCCACGGTCGACACGATAGGGGTGGCCGCGCCGATCATCGTCATCGGCCTGCGCGTCATCCAGGGCCTCGCGCTCGGCGGCGAATACGGCGGCGCGGCGATCTACGTGGCCGAACACGCGCCGCCCGAAAAGCGCGGCTTCTACACCAGCTTCATCCAGGCGAGCGTCGCCGGCGGGTTCGTCCTTTCGATCATCGTCGTGCTCGCCTGCCGTTTCGTCATTCCTGCTGACGATTTCGCCGCCTGGGGCTGGCGCGTGCCGTTCCTCCTTTCGATCGTGCTGCTCGCCATTTCGCTGTGGATGCGATTGATGCTGTCGGAAAGCCCGGTGTTCCAGGCGATGAAGACCGAAGGGCGGATATCGGGCAATCCCTTCGTCGAAAGCTTCACCTATCCGGGCAATCCCAAGCGGATCTTCGTCGCGCTGTTCGGGATCACCGGGGTGCTGACGACGATCTGGTACACCGCCTTCTTCTCCGCCCTCAGCTTCCTCAAGGGGCCGATGCATGTCGATGCCCGGACGGTCGAGCTCATCCTGCTGGTCGCGGGCGGGATCACGATGAGTTTCTATCTTTTCGTCGGCAAATGGTCGGACCGGGTCGGGCGCAAGCAGCCGATCGTGCTCGGCGCCGTGCTGACGCTCGTCCTGCTTTTCCCGGCGTTCTGGGGCATGGGCCAGCTTGCCAATCCCGCCATCGCCGAGGCGGCCGAGCGCGCGCCGGTCACGGTTTCCGGCCCTGCCTGCGTGACCGACCCCTTCGCCGAACTGTTCGACCGCGAACAGACCGATTGCGGCAAGATCCTCGAAACGCTCACCGCTTCGGGCGTGCCCTACACCCTGCTGGACGGCGCGGACAACCTCGCGCTGACCGTGGGGGGCGAACAGGTCGCGCTGGAGGAGGCGTGGTTCGAGGACGGCGCGGCCCGGCGCGAGGGCATCCACGCCGCGCTTTCCCAATACGGCTTCGACTTCACCAGCCAGCAGCCGCCCTTCGCCAACGTGCTGGGGATCATCGGCATCCTGCTCGGGCTCGGGATGCTCTCGGCGCTGACCTACGGGTCGGTCGCCGCACTGCTTTCGGAGATGTTTCCCCCGAAGATCCGCTATTCCTCGATGTCGATCCCCTATCACATCGGTGCGGGCTATCTCGGCGGGTTCCTGCCGCTGATCGCCGGAGTGATCGTGGCGAGCACGGGCAACATCTATGCGGGGCTATGGTACACGTGGATCGTGGTCGGCTTCGGGCTGATCGTCGCGCTCTGGGGCATTCCCGGCGGCCCGCCGCGCGATTTCGAAGAGAGCCATGGGAGCTGACCCGCCCGCGCCCACGCTGCGGCTCGACATCGACACGCAAGCGCTCGCGGCGAACTGGCGGGCGATGGATGCGCTGTCGGGCAGGGCCGCGGCGGGCGCGGCGGTCAAGGCGGATTGCTACGGGCTCGGGGCGGACACCTGCGTCCCCGTGCTGCGCGAGGCGGGGTGCCGTCATTTCTTCGTCGCCCACTGGAGCGAGGTCGCAGGCGTCGCCCGCCACGTCCCGGCGGGCGAGATAGCCGTCCTGCACGGCCCCGTCACCCGCGCGGAAGCGGACTATGCGCGCGCGGTCGGGGCGGTGCCCGTCATCAACTCGCCGGAACAGGCGCGCACCTGGAGCGCAGCGGGCGGGGGGCCTTGCCACCTCATGGTCGACACCGGCATCAACCGGCTCGGCGTGGCGCTGCGCGATCTCGCCGACCCGGCGATCGCCGCGCTCGAGATCGACGTGCTGATGAGCCACCTCGCCTGCGCCGACGAGGACAGCCCCATGAACCCGCGCCAGCTCGAGGCGTTCCGGGCCGCGTGCGGGCAGGTGCCGCATCGCCGGGCGAGCCTCGCCAACAGCGCGGGGATCGCGCTCGGCCCCGATTACGCCTTCGACCTCACCCGGCCCGGCCTCGCGCTCTATGGCGGCGTGCCGCGCGCGGAGCTTGCGCCGATCGTGCGCCCGGTCGCGCGGCTTGCCGCGAAGCTCATCCAGTGCCGCACGATCGAGCCGGGCGAAAGCGTCGGCTACAACGCCGCGTTCACCGCCCCTGCCGCGATGCGGGTCGGCACGGTCTCGCTCGGCTATGCCGACGGCTTCCTGCGCGCGCGCGGACCGGGCGGTGCCTTCGCCAGCGCGGGGCGGGGCCTGCCCATCCTCGGCAAGGTTTCGATGGACATGGTCGTGGTCGATCTCGCCGCAGCGCCCGATCTCGGCCCCGGCGATTGGGTCGAGGTGCCTTTCGATCTCGTCGATGCTGCGCAGCAAACCATTCTTTCGCAATACGAATTGCTGACCTTGCTGGGTGCGCGGCTGAAGTCCTGAGAGCTTTGTGTTGCCCTGCACAATGTGCAGGTGCTAAGGTCCGCAACCTTCTAATGGGCCGGGATCCGATCATGGGACGCAAGACGAACGAGACGGTCGCAGACGGCGGCGAGGCGATCATCATCAAGAAATACGCCAACCGGCGCCTCTACAACACGTCTTCTTCGAGCTACATCACCCTGGACGACCTGGCCGCGATGGTGCGCGAGAACATCGAGTTCGAGGTGCTCGATGCGAAGACCGGGGACGACATCACCCATTCGATCCTGACCCAGATCATCATGGACGAAGAAGCCAATGGCGGCCAGATGCTGCCCGTCAGCTTCCTGCGCGAGCTGATCGGGATGTACGGCCATTCGATGCAGGCGATGATGCCCTCCTATCTCGAAGCGAGCATGGAGAATTTCCGCCAGAACCAGACGAAGATCCGCGAAGCCTTCGAGAAGGGGCTGACCACGGGGCCGCTCGCCGCGATCCATGAAACCAACATGGCGATGATGCGCGCCGCGACCGGGGCCTTCATGCCGGGCGCCAAGCCCGCGCCCGAAAAGACGGTGCGCCGCAGCGACAACGGCGCATCGGCCTCGAAGGAGGAGATCGCCGCCTTGCGCGAACAGATGGCGGCGATGCAGAAGAAGCTGGACGAACTGGGCAAGTAGCACCTAGGGCGCTGGCGCGCGGCCCCCGCGCGTCCACCCCCATGTCAGCAGGAACAGGTCCCGTGTCCCAGATCCGCCACGCGCTTTCTGTCCGGCGCGAAGACGATTTCGCCAAGTGGTATCAAGAGGTCATCGCCGCCGCCGACCTCGCCGAGGAATCGGGCGTGCGCGGCTGCATGGTGATCAAGCCGTGGGGCTACGGCATCTGGGAACGCATCCAGCGACTGATGGACGACCGGATCAAGGCGGCGGGCATTGCGAACGCCTATTTCCCGCTGTTCATCCCGCTCGCCAATTTCGAGCGCGAGGCCAGCCATGTGGAGGGCTTCGCCAAGGAAATGGCGGTCGTCACCCATCACCGCCTGATCGCCGATGGCAAGGGCGGGCTGATCCCCGATCCCGACGCGAAGCTGGAGGAGCCGCTGGTCGTCCGCCCGACTTCGGAAACGATCATCGGCGATGCCATGGCGCGCTGGGTCCAGAGCTGGCGCGACCTGCCGCTGATGCTCAACCAGTGGGCCAACGTGGTCCGCTGGGAAATGCGGACGCGGATGTTCCTGCGGACCAGCGAATTCCTCTGGCAGGAGGGGCATACCGCGCACGAAAGCCGCGAGGACGCGGTCGCGGAAACGCACCGCGCGCTCGAGATGTATCGCGCCTGCGTCGAAGAGGATCTCGCCGTGCCCGTGATTGCGGGCGAAAAGCCGGAGAACGAGCGTTTCCCCGGCGCGGTCGAAACGTGGTCGATCGAGGCGATGATGCAGGACGGCAAGGCGCTCCAGGCGGGGACCTCGCATTATCTCGGGACCAATTTCGCGAAGGCCGCGGGCATCCAGTACCAGGACCGCGAGGGCACGCAGCAATTCTGCCACACGACCAGCTGGGGCACCTCGACCCGGCTCGTCGGCGGGGTCATCATGACGCATGGTGACGACGACGGGCTGCGCGTGCCCCCGCGGATCGCCCCGCACCAGGTCGTCATCCTTCCCATGCTCCGCGACAAGCACGAGGACGCCGCGCTGCTCGCCTATTGCGAGCGCCTGCGCGCCGGGATCGCGGGCCAGTCCGCGCTCGGCGAAGCGGTGCGCGTGCTGCTCGACAAGGGTCCGGGCAAGGCTTCGGCCAAGCGCTGGGACTGGGTGAGGAAGGGCGCGCCGATCATTCTCGAGGTTGGCCCGCGCGACATGGAAGGCGGCAAGGTCGCGGTGCTGCGCCGCGATGCCTTGTGGAACGCGGACAATGGCAAGCCCGCGATGCAATTCGTCCCGACCGGGGATTTCGTCGCGGGCGTCGGCATATTGCTCGAGGACATCCAGCAGGGCCTGTTCGACGAAGCGCGCGAACGCCGCGACGCGAACATCACGCGCGGCCTTGCGAAATGGGACGAAGTCGCGGACTTCTTCGCCTCGAACGGGAAATATCCGGGCTGGGTCGAGGTCCAGTGGGCAAGGCCGACCGGCGCCGCGCTCGATGCGGTCGTGGAGAAGCTCAAGGGCGAGAAGCTGACGATCCGCAACGTGCCCATGGATGCCTCGCCTGCGGACGGCACCTGCCTCTTCACCGGGGAGAAGGCGGCCGAGCGGATCCTCGTCGCGCGCGCCTACTGAGCCTGCGCGCCGCGCGCAGGCGTGGGCGCGATTCCGGGCGCAATGCCGCCCCGATCCGGCGCGGGGCCGCGCGGCCCGAGGGTGACAGCGAGCGGCCGCGTCTCCATATGGGAGGGCGACATGGCAAAGAACTCTCCCGACCGCGCACCGGGCCTGCCCACGAAGAAGCAGGTCCTCGACTTCATCCAGTCCTCGGACCAGCCCGCCGGCAAGCGCGAGATCGCCCGCGCCTTCGGTCTGAAGGGGCAGGAGAAGATCAAGCTGAAGGCCCTGCTCAAGGACATGGCCGAAGAGGGCCTGATCGACGGGAAGAAGTCCGCCTATCACCGCATGGGCGGCGTTCCCAAGGTCACGGTGCTGCGCGTCGTCGACATCGAGGACGGTGAGGCGATCGCGGTGCCCGACAACTGGTCGCCCGAGACGGATGAAAAGCCGCCACGCCTGACCTTGCGCGAAATGAAGGGCAGGGGCGCAAGACAGGGTCCGGCGCTGAAGCGCGGCGACCGCGTGCTCGCCCGCACCGAAGAGCGCGACACCGGGTGGATCGCTTACCCGATGAAGAAGCTTCCCGCGCGAAGCGAGGGCCTGCTCGGCGTGGTCGAGGTGGACAAGGCGGGCAAGGCGTGGCTCGCCCCGGTCGACAAGCGCATCCGCATTTCCTCGCCCATCAGCGACCTCGGCGAGGCCGAAGCGGGCCAACTCGTCCTGTGCGAGCGCACGGGCCGGTCCGAACGGTCGGGGGTCAAGGTGGTCGAGGTGATCGGCGATCCGCTCGCGCCCGGTGCGTTCAGCCTGATCGCCATCGCCAAGCACGGCATCCCGCACATCTTCCCCGAGGAGGTCCACGAGGAAGCGCGGCGCGCGGCGAACCTCAAGCTGTCGGAGGCGCAGCGCGAGGACCTGCGCGCCCTGCCCATCGTCGCGATCGACCCGGCCGACGCGCGCGACCACGACGATGCGATCTGGGCCGAGCCGGACGGCAAGGGCGGATATGACGCTCTCGTCGCGATTGCCGACGTGTCGTTCTACGTCCGCCCCGGCTCGGCGCTCGACCGCGAAGCGCGCAAGCGCGGCAATTCGGTCTATTTCCCCGACCGGGTCGTGCCGATGCTGCCCGAAATCCTTTCCGCCGATGTCTGCTCGCTGGTCGAGGACGAGACGCGCGCCGCGATGGCCTGCCACCTCCACATCGATGCCGAGGGCAAGGTCGATCGCTTCCGTTTCACCCGCGCGCTGGTGAAGATCCAGCACAACATCGCCTACGAGGACGCGCAGGCCGCGGTCGATTCCGGTGAGCCGCCCGAATATCTCAAGCACTTGTGGGGTGCCTGGAAACTACTCGCCGACGCACGGCACAAGCGCGACCCGCTCGAGCTCGACCTGCCGGAGCGGCGCGTGCAGCTGAACGAGGAAGGCCAGATCGAGGAGATCGCCGTGCGCGAACGGCTCGACGCGCACCGCGTGGTCGAGGATTTCATGATCGCCGCCAATGTCGCCGCCGCCAGGGCGCTCGAGGCGAAGAACGCGCCGGTCGTCTACCGCATCCACGAAGCCCCCGCGCGCGAGAAGCTCATCGCCCTGCGCGACTATCTCCAGACGCTCGGCATGAAGCTCGCGCTGGGCCAGGTCATCACCCCGGGCCTGTTCAACCGGATGCTCAAGGACGTTTCCGACGAGGCGGAAAAGGCGCAGGTCATGGAAGCGGTGCTGCGGAGCCAGATGCAGGCCTATTACGGCCCTGCCAATGCCGGGCATTTCGGCCTCGCGCTGGCGAGCTACGCGCATTTCACCTCTCCGATCCGGCGCTATTCCGACCTCCTCGTGCACCGCGCGCTGGTCGATGCCTACGGGCTCGAACAGCCCGGGCCGCCCGGTTCGCTGCCGCCAACGACCGGCCTGTCGGACCGCGACCGCGCGAACCTCGCCCAGGTCACCGATGCGATCAGCCAGACCGAGCGCCGCGCGATGGAGGCCGAACGCGACACGATCGACCGCTATGTCGCCGCCTGGCTTTCGGGGCGGGTGGGCGAGGTGTTCGACACCCGCATCACCGGCGTGCAGGGCTTCGGCTTCTTCGCCACGATCGAGGGGCTGGGGGGCGACGGGCTCGTCCCGATCTCGACGCTGGGGAGCGAGTATTTCAGTCATGACGAGGCCGCGCACGCGCTGGTCGGACAGGACAGCGGCACGCGCTTTGCCTTGGGCGACCGGCTCAAGCTCAAGCTTGCCGAGGCGAATGCGCTGACCGGCGCGCTCAAGTTCGTGCTGCCCGATGCCGATGCGGGCACGATCGAACCGCGCGGGCGCAGGCCGGAACGCGGATCGCGCCGCGAGGGCCAGCGCAAGGCCCAGAACCATGCGGTCGGCAAGCGCGGCCGCCCCGGCAATATCCGCCACCAGGGCCGGCGCCGCAAATAGCTTCGGAACGCGCGGCATGGCGCGCTCATTGGTTGCGGGAAACCAGGAGAACCCGAACCATGCTCAAGCCCGGAAAGACAGTCCCCGCCCTCGAACTGCCGCTCACGATCGGCGCGCAATACGACCTGGCGAAGCAGCGGCCGGACAATTTCACCCTCGTCATGTTCTATCGCGGCAGCCATTGCCCGGTGTGCCGGTCCTATCTCGAGCAGGTGGGGAGCAAGGTCGAAACGTTGTCCGAACACGGCATCAACCCGGTCGCGGTTTCGATGGATGCGCAGGAGCGGGCCATGAAGGTCGATTCCGACTGGGAGACCGGCGATCTTCCGCTCGCCTATGCCATGACCGAGGAAACCGCCCGCGAATGGGGCTCTACATCTCGTCGGCGCGCGAAGGATCGGACGAGCCGGAGGTGTTTTCAGAACCCGGCCTGTTCCTCGTCCGGCCCGACGGCACGCTTTACATGGCGCAGGTCCAGAGCGCGCCCTTCACCCGGCCCGACATCGACGACCTGATCGCGGGGATCGAATACGCGCTCGAACAGGATTACCCGGCTCGCGGGACTCGGACCTGACCGGGTTCAGCCGTGATCGGCCTCGGCCTCGTCGTAGTTTTCCGGAATGATGTAGAGCGGGCAGGGCAGCGTCCCCGCATGGGCGGAGAAATGCATCACCAGCGGTCCCGGCGAATTGCCCGAGGCCGCGCCGAGAATCAGCGCGGCGACTTCCTTGTGGGTGTCGAGGAATTCGCGCACGATCTTCTGCCCGTCGCCGATCTTGACCGAAATCGTCGGCATGATCCCGCTTTCGGCAAGAAGGTTGCCCGCGACCCCGTGCGCGAGCATTTCGGCGCGGTCGCGCGCTTCCTGCTCGATCGTCGCCTGGACCGCTCCGAAGGCGCTGAAATTGGGCTGGCGCACGATCGCGAGGATATGCACCGCGCCGCCCACCGCGACCGCGCGGCGCGCCGCGAAGCGCAGGGCGGCGCGGGATTCGTCGCTTTCGTCGGTGATGACAAGGAATGTCCGCATGATCTCCGCTCCGGCGGCGGGTATCCTGTCAAATTCGCTGCAATGCAAGGCCTTGCCCGTGCAGCCCCGATCGGCCAGAGCGGCGCGTAGCGAGAAAGGCAAGGGAGGTCCGCGCGACCATGGCGATTGAAATCAGGATGCCCGCTCTTTCCCCGACGATGGAGGAGGGGACGCTCGCCAAGTGGCTGGTGAAGGAGGGCGACCATATCGGCCCCGGGGACATCATGGCCGAGATCGAGACCGACAAGGCGACGATGGAATTCGAGGCGGTCGAAGAAGGCACGCTGGCGAAGATCGCGGTTGCCGAGGGAACCGAGAACGTCAAGGTCGGCACGATCATCGCGATGCTCGCCGAGGAGGGTGAAGACGCGGGCGACGTGGCCCTGCCCGGCGAAGACGCCGCACCCGAGCCCGCGCCTTCGCCCGCGCCGGAGCCCGCCCCGTCGCCCGCGCCCGCCGAAGGCCCCGCCGCCTCGCCCACGGCGCGCAAGCTCGCCGAGGCGAACGGCATCGACCTCGCGCAGATCGAGGGCACCGGACCCAAGGGAAAGATCACCAAGTCGGATGTCGAAGCGGCCATGGGCGGTGGCGGTGCGGCGTCTGTGACAGGGGCGAACTCGCCCGAACCTCCACCCGAACCCGCACAAGCCACGGCCCCGGCCCCTTCGAAGGAGCGCATCATCGCCTCGCCGCTCGCGCGGCGCATGGCCGAGCAGCAGGGGATCGACCTCGCGCAGGTTGAGGGAACCGGCCCCAACGGCCGCATCGTCAAGGCCGACATCGAAAGCTTCGACGCCTCCGCCGGCGATCGGGTCGCCGCGCAAGCGGATACCTCGGGCGAAACGGCCAAGCCGCAGGCCGCCTCCGCGCCCGCTCCGGCCGAAGCCGAAGGCGGCGCGCCCTTCGAGGAAGAGAAGCTCTCCAACGTGCGCAAGGTCATCGCCCGCCGCCTGACCGAGAGCAAGCAGACCGTCCCGCATTACTACCTTACCATCGACATCCGGCTCGACCCGCTGCTCGACCTCCGGAAGCAGCTCAATGCCAGCCTCGAGCCGGACGGTATCAAGCTTTCGGTCAACGACCTCCTGATCAAGGCGCTTGCGCGCGCGCTGATGCGGGTGCCGCAGTGCAACGTGAGCTACCACGGCGAGACGATACGGCGCTATTCGCGTGCCGACATCTCGGTCGCGGTCGCGGCGCCTTCGGGTCTCATCACGCCGGTCATCACCAATGCCGATACCAAGGGGCTCGCGCAGATCAGCCGCGAGATGAAGGAGCTCGCCGGCAAGGCGCGCGAGGGCAGGCTGAAACCACACGAATACCAGGGCGGCACGGCAAGCCTGTCGAACCTCGGAATGTACGGGATCAAGCAGTTCGACGCGGTCATCAACCCGCCGCAGGGCATGATCCTCGCCGTGGGATCGGGCCAGCAGCAGCCCCATGTGGTCGACGGCGAGGTAAGGCCCGCGACGGTGATGCACGCCTCGGGCAGTTTCGATCACCGCGCGATCGACGGCGCGGACGGGGCACAGCTGATGGAGGCGATCAAAAGCCTCGTCGAAAACCCGATGGGGCTGGTGGTGTGACGCGGCGTCGGACATGATCGATGCGCTTTCCTCGCCCCGTCATGCAGCCATGCCACTGGCCTTGAGGAGCCAAGCACGGTAGACCTTTGTCCATGATTTTTCCAATTTCAGCCTCACACCTTCGCTCCCTCGCCACGCTCACGCTCGGCGCGCTGGCGCTCGCGTCCTGCGACAATCCGCGCGGCGACCGGGCGGACGATACGCGCATCGCGACAGAGACGATCGAGGAGAATCCGGAAGCCCTGGAAGACCCCGGCATGGTCCCGCCGCGCGCGGTCCGCATCGGCTTCGACGGCCCGCGCTTTGATGCCTGCGCGGGCTACGGCGTCATCCGCGACCTGCCCGACGGCAATTCCTCGCTGCCCGTGCGCGCCGCGCCGTCGCGCGAATCCGTCGAGGTCGACCGGATCGGCGAAGGGCAGGGGGTTTCCATGTGCCAGCAGGTCGGCGACTGGATCGGCATCGTCTATGCCCCCGAAGGCGCGGAAATCACCTGCGGCACCAATTCCCCCGTCTCGAGCGTGCGCGCCTACGAAGGCCCCTGCAACCAGGGATGGGTGGACGAGAACTTCGTCGGGCTGATCGCGGGCTGAACCCGGCGCGTCGGCGCCTTGCCTTTCCCTCCCCAGTGACAGGACTCCCAATGGCAGACCCCCAATATGACGTGATCGTGCTTGGCTCCGGACCGGGCGGCTATGTCGCCGCGATCCGCGCGGCGCAGCTCGGGCTCAAGGTCGGCATCGTCGAGCGCGAGAACCTCGGCGGCATCTGCCTCAACTGGGGCTGCATTCCCACGAAGGCGATGCTGCGTTCGGCCGAGATCTTCCATTACATGCAGCACGCCGGGGAGTTCGGCCTTGCCGCGAAGGAGATCGAGGCCGACCTCGCGGCGATCGTCAAGCGCAGCCGCGACGTCGCCGGGCAGTTGAACCGGGGCGTCGGCCACCTGATGAAGAAGAACAAGGTCACGGTCCACATGGGCGAAGGCGTCCTGACCGGGCCGACCGCGCTGACGGTGACATCCGACAAGGGCGAGGAAAAGCTGACGGCGAAACACGTCATCCTTGCGACCGGCGCGCGCGCCCGCGACCTGCCCTTCGCCCCCGCCGACGGGAAGCGTATCTGGACCTATCGCCACGCCATGACCCCGCCCGAAAAGCCGAGCAGGCTGCTGGTCGTCGGATCGGGCGCGATCGGCATCGAATTCGCGAGCTTCTACAACGACATCGGGGTCGAGGTCACCGTGGTGGAAATGCTCGAGAGGATCGTGCCGGTCGAGGATGCGGAGGTTTCCGCCTTTCTCGAAAAGGCGCTGACCAAGCAGGGCATCAAGGTGATGACCGGGGCCGGGGTCGAGGATCTGAAGGTCGGCGCCAAGGGTGTCGCCGCCACGATCAAGGATTCGTCGGGCAACACCTCGACCGCCGAATTCAGCCACGTCATCAGCGCCATCGGCATCCGGCCCAACACCGAGAACATCGGGATCGACGACCTCGTCGAAATGGACCGCGGCTTCATCAGGATCGATCCGCTCGGCCGCACGAAGACCAGGGGCCTGTGGGCGATCGGCGACTGCACGCCCGGACCGTGGCTGGCGCACAAGGCGAGCCACGAAGGCGTCGCCGCGGCCGAGGCGATCGCGCGCGAACTCGGCAACAACGAGGTCCATCCCCACGCCCTCGACCGCAGCCGGATTCCGGCCTGCACCTATTGCCGCCCGCAGGTCGCGAGCGTCGGCCTGACCGAGGCGCAGGCGCTGGCGGAAGGCCACGAGGTCAAGGTCGGCCGCTTCCCCTTCATCGGCAACGGCAAGGCGATCGCGCTGGGCGAGGCGGAAGGCTTCATCAAGACCGTGTTCGACGCCAAGACCGGGGAACTGCTCGGCGCGCACATGGTCGGGGCCGAAGTGACCGAGCTGATCCAGGGCTATACGGTCGGAAAGACACTCGAAACGACCGAGGAGGAATTGATGCAGACCGTTTTCCCGCATCCGACATTGTCCGAGATGATGCACGAAAGCGTGCTCGACGCCTACGGCCGGGCGATCCACTTCTGATGGGCGCGGGCACGGCGACAGAGCCGCTGAAGGGCGAGGATTGGGCGGGCGAAATGGGCGAGCGCTGGCTGGCCCATCTCGACCGGTTCGAGGCGATGATCGCGCCGATCGGCGATGCACTCCTGGCGCGTGCCGCCCATGCACCGGGCGAACGGGTGATCGACCTCGGCCCGGGCGGCGGGGCGACGACGCGCGCCATCGCGCGCTCGGTCGCGCCGGGGGGCGAGGTGCTGGGGATCGACATCTCCCCCGATCTGGTCGCGGAAGCGCAGCGCCGCGCCGACCGGGAAGGCATCGCCAATGCCCGCTTCCTGTGCGCCGATGCGGCGGGGGTCACGCTTGACGAGGAACCGTTCGACCGGCTTTTCTCCCGCTTCGGCTCGATGTTCTTCGAACGGCCCGTGCCGGCCTTCGCCAACCTGCGCAGGCTGCTGAAACCGGGCGCGCGGATCGACCTCGCCGTTTGGGGCCCGCCGCGCGAGAACCTGTGGATGATGGAGATGATCGGCGTCGTGCGCGAGCACGTCGAGGTTCCCCGCGCCGAGCCGCGCGCGCCCGGCCCCTTCGCGTTCGAGGATCTCGACTACCTGCGCGAAGTCCTGACTGGCGCGGGCTTCTCCGGGATCGAGGTCGATGCCCACGAAGGCCGCCAGGCGATCGGCGGGCCGGATGCCACGCCCGCACAGGCGCTCGACGTGGTGCTGTCCTCCATGGGCGTGGGCCGCGTGGTCGCGGAACAGGACGAACCCGTGCGCGAGGCGATCCGGCGCGACCTCCTCGCCCTGTTCGAACGCCGCTTCGTCCCGGGCGAGGGCGTGCTGATGGCGGCGAAGGCCTGGCTCGTCACCGCGCGGGCTTGAACACCGCGCAGGGGAGCCCGGAACCGAGCAGGCTGCGGCCCGCCCTGGGGAATGCCTCACGGACCCAGTCGGCAGGCTCGCCCTCGATCGCCCGCAGCGCAGTCACCATCAGGAGCGCCTCTTCTCCCCCGCCGCGGAGGAAGGCAAGCGCCCCTTCGGTGCAGGGGACCGGCTCGTACCCGCCTCCGAACGCGGCGGGATGGCCGGCGCGCAGGTGGAGGAGGTCGCGCAGCAGCACCAGCTTCTCGTCCGCGCCCTTGCGCATCGCCCGTTCGCAGGCGGCGAAATCGACCGGGCGGCGGTTGTCGGGATCGACGAGGCTGCGTTCGGCCAGTTCGGCGCCCTGATAGGTGTCGGGCACGCCCGGGCAGGTCAGGCGCAGGAAGCACTGGGCGAGGCTCTTGACCCGTTCGATCTCGCCGATGCGTGCGAGGAAGTCGCCGATCTGCGCGCGCAGTCCGGCGCCCGCGTCCCCCTTCACCAGCGTCTCGGCGACCCCGGCGAGGGCGCGCTCGTATTCCTCGTCGGGTTCGGTCCAGGAGGAGCGCAGCTTCGCCTCGCGCAGGGTCTTGACCGCATAGGCGCCGATCCGGCCGGCATATTGGCCGAGCGCGCGCGGATCATCGGGCCATGCGCCGACAACGGCCTGCAACAGCATCGCGAGGTCGCCCGGATCGACCCGGTGCCCGCCCGGCACGGCTTCGGCCCAGCAGGTGCTCGCCGCGATCCATTCCTCCGCCACCTCGCTGATCGCGGCGAGCCGGGCGCGCACGTCTTCGCCGCGCTTGTGGTCGTGCGTCGCGGTCGCGAGCATCGCGCGCGGCCAGCGCCGGGCGCGGTCCTGCTGCCAGCGGTGGAAGGCCTCGGGCGGGGCGGCGAAGCGCGCGGGGTCGAAGCCGACGTCATTGCGCGCGATCCAGCGCCCGTAGCGGTAAAAGGCCGTGTCCTCGACCGCCTTTGCCGCAATCGGGGCGGAAAGCTGCTGGAACCGCTGCACGAAGGGCGCGGCCTCTTGCGAAGCGGGCCCCTCTCCGGCGAGCCAGGCGAGGATCGCGTGGCCGAGCGGCGCCTCGCCGGGCGGCGCGACCCCGGCCAGCCTGCGGGCCGCCTTTTCGCGCACGCGCGCGTCCTCGGGCGGGGCGGCGGTGCCGGTGCCGTAGGTGCGATAGACGGGGAAGACGACGAGCAGCGCCTCGAGCGCGCGCTTCCAGGCGGCGCGGCCGTAACAGGCGGTTTCGGGCGAGCGTGCGGCGAGGTCGGCCAGCGCGTCGGCGCAGGCCTCGAACTGGGCGGTGAATTCCCAGTGGAGTATCTCGCGGCGGGCCACGCGTTCCTCTTCCTCGAACCGGGCGGGGCGATCCGCCAGCGCGGCCCAGTGCCGCGCGAGCGGTTCGCCCGCCGCGGGCGCGTGGAGCAGGAGCGACACCTCCTCCATGAAATCATAGCCGGTCGTCCCGTCGACCGGCCAGGCGCGCGGCATGGATTCGCCGGGGCCGAGAATCTTCTCGACGATCAGCCAGGCCGGTCCGTCCTCGCGCCCCGCCTGGTCGAGCCGGGTCCGCAGCTTCGCGAGATAGGCGGCAGGGTCGGCAAGACCGTCGACATGGTCGATCCTCAGTCCGTCGATCACGCCCTCGCGGTAGAGCCGCAGCGGCAGGTCGTGGACCGCTTCGAACACGGCGTCCTCCTCGATCCTCAGGCCGGCGAGTTCGCTGATCGAGAAGAAGCGCCGCCAGTTGAGTTCGTCATGGCCGAGCCGCCACCACGCGAGGCAGTAATGCTGCGCCGCCAGTGTCGCGCGCAGATCGCCCGGGACGAGGCTTTCGGGGCAGAGCGGATAATCCTCCCCGCCGTAAAGCCGCAGCACGGCGCCTCCGGCGGTTTCGGCGAGTTCGACATGACCCCGCGCGATCGCTTCGGGGAGCGGCGTGCCGAGCACCGGGAGCAGCACCTTCCCGCCGTGCCGCGACCAGTCCACGTCGAAAAAGGACGCAAAGCGGCTCTTTTGCCCGTGACGCAGCAGGTCGGCCCACCACGGGGTCTGCGGGTGCGCGGCCATGTGATTGGGCACGATGTCGAGAACCAGACCCATGTCGTGCGCCTTGAGATCGCCGGCGAGCAGGCGCAGCGCCTCCTCTCCGCCGAGCGCCTCGCGGATCCGCGTCGGGTCGGTCACGTCATAGCCGTGGATCGAGCCCTCGCGCGCCTCGGCAAGGGGGGAGGCGTAGACGTGGCTCACTCCCAGATCGGCGAGATAGGGGACGATGGTGCGCGCATCCGCCAGCGTGAAGCCTGGGTGAAACTGCAGCCGATAGGTTGCCCGCGGGATCATGCCCTGCGCCCCCGCTTCAGGGCAGCGAGGCGTTCGGCGACATCGGGCCGAGCGAGCATGGCGGCAAGGTCTTCGGGCATCCTTCGGCGCCAGTTCGGGTGCTGGTCGGTCGTGCCGGGAAGATTCGGCTGTTCGGCAAGGCCGGCGAGGTCTTCCAGCGGGACGAGCACGCCTTCGCAGGCGCTCGCGGCGACATGAGCGACGGCGGCGGTGACGAAGGCCTCCGGCGCTTCCGGCGCGGGACAGGTCGCATGGCCGCGAGCCGCGATGCACCGCCACAGGCGCTCCCGCTCGGCCCTGCGCGCGGCGAGCGAGGGGGCGGTGCGACCGAGCCGCCGCGCCCACTCGAGGTCGCGGCCCTGCCACCATCCCGCCAGCGTCGGCAGGTCGTGCGTCCCGGTCATCGCGACCGCGGGCGCATCCCATTCCGCCGGATCGGTGAAGTCCCCCTGCGCGTCCCGCTCGAACCACAGCACGCGCATTCCCAGGATGTTCGCCTCGGCCATTTCCTCGCGCAGGCCCGGCGGGACCGTTCCGAGATCCTCGCCGATGACGATGCAGCGGTGCCTCCAGCTTTCGAGCGCGACGATGTTGACGAGATCGCGCTGCGGCATGGCGAGGTAGCACCCTTCGGACGAAGGCGCGCCGTGCGGCACGACCCAGACGCGTCTCAGCCCCAGCACATGATCGATCCGCACCCCTCCGGCATGGGCCATCGCCGCGGCAAGCGTTTCGCGAAAGGCCTTGAAGTGGGTCCGGTGGAGGGTCAGCGGGTCGAAGGTCGTGAGCCCCCAGTCCTGTCCTTCCGGCCCGAGCAGATCGGGCGGCGCCCCGACCGACAGCCCGTCGAGAAAGGCCTCGGGACTGCGCCAGCAGTCCGCTCCGCCCGGATCGACCCCCACGGCGAGGTCGCTGACGAGGCCCACCGCCATCCCGGCCGATCGTGCGGCCCGGTGAGCCTCGGCAAGACCCTGTTCGGCCAGGCCCTGCAGCCAGCCGTGAAAGGCAATCTCGCGTTCGTGAGCGGCGGCGAAGGCCTGCACGGCTTCGCCGTTCGGAGCGCGATATTCCTCGGGCCATTCGCGCCAGGAGGCATGGCCGCGCGCCGCGAAATGGACGTGGAGCGCATCGTGCAGCGCCTGCAGCGCGACTTCGGCTTGAGGCAGACGCGCGGCGGCCAGGGTTCGCTGGCGCGCGGCCGGAGGCGTGCGCTCGAACAATCGCTGCAGCCGTGCGAGACGCGCGGGGCCTGCGCGGATCCAGTCGATCAGGTCGCCGCCCGCAGGCTCCGGGTCTTCCGCGTCGCTGGGATCGGCGAACAATACGTTAAGGAACCGGCGGGAGGAGGGCCCATAGGGGCTGAAGCGCGCCGGATCGGCGGGGAAGAGCGCGTGGACCGGGCTTATTGCGAACAGGTCCGCCCCGGCCTCGCCCAAAGAACGCGCGGCGCGGGCGAGGGTGCCGAAATCGCCGAACGCCCCTTCGCCCGAGTCCCTCAGCGACGGTATCTGGGCCGAAACACCCCACACCCGCCGGCCCGGAACCGCGTCCGCAAGGCCGAAGGCGCGGTGGGGTGCGATCGCGAGCCCGGTCTCGCCCGCCTCGTGCAGCAGTCGGTGATGCCCCGGCTCGGCCAGCCCCCCGAGCTTTCCCGAGGTGAGGTCGACCTGTTGCCGTTCGCCGGTTTCGAGCTCGAGCGTCGCCGCGCCTTTCAGGTCCGGGGGCAGGGCAATGACCTCTCCGACCCGCGCGGTGAGGAAGCTCGCCGCCGCCTCGCGCCGGATCGCGGCAAGCTTCTCGCGGCTGGCGGCGATCCTGGCAGGATCATCGGCAGGCAGGCCGAGCGCGGCGAGGATACGTTCAAGGTTGGCGGGCGCGACCACCTGCTGCTCGCCGGCGGCGTCTTCCCAGTCCACCGCGAGCCCGGCCTCGCGGGCGAGGCTTTCGAGCTCGCTCATGGCTCCTCTCGCGCCGCGACAAAGCGCGGGCCGGAGGCGGGATTGCCGGTTTCGAACAGGACGTGGCCGCGGGGCCGATCGGCCGGGCAGGGGCCATTGCCGAACCAGGCGAGGACGTGCCAGCGCGCGCCATCCGCCAGCCGCCAGGACGCGCGCACCCCGTCGTCGCCCACGGACGCCGCACCGAGGCTTTCGCATTCGGCCATGCCGGGGACGAGGTGCGCCGCACGCAGCGCGATAAGCTCGGCGTACATGCCGCGCCATTCGGCCGCATCGGGGCCGGGTTCGGGCCTGCTCGCGGCGAAGGTCGCCTCGGCATTGGGATCGGGGATGGCCGCGCGCGCTTCCGGGTCCGAGAAGGCCGGAAATCCGGCGAATTCGCGGCGCCGCCCTTCTCGCACGGCATCGGCAAGGTCGTCGTGGAAATCGGTGAAGAAGAGGAAGGGCGTGCGCGATCCCGTTTCCTCGCCCATGAACAGGAGCGGGATGGCGGGCGAGAGAAGATGCAGCGCGGTGGCAACCTTCAGCACTTCCCGGTCCACCAGTCGGATCAGCCTTTCGCCCAGGGCCCGGTTGCCGACCTGGTCGTGGTTCTGGAGAAAGTTGACGAAACAGGTCTTTGGCAGGTGGGCACTGGGTTTCCCGCGAATCCGCCCCGCTTCGACCTCCTCGCCCTGATAGGAAAACCCTTCCGACAGGCACCGCGCGAGTCGGTCGGCCGGCGCATCGGCGAAGGCCGCGTAGTAGCTGGCGCTTTCCCCGGTCAGGAGGGCGTGAGCGGAATTGTGGAAATCGTCGTTCCACTGGGCATCGTATGGCCCTTCGAGCGGGTTCGGATCGTTCGCCTCGTTCTCGAGCACGAGATGGACGTGGCGGCCCGGGGTTGCCGCGCGGATCTCGCGTCCCATCCGATCCACGAATGCCCGATCCCCGATTGCGTGGACCGCATCGAACCGCAGCCCGTCGAAACGATATTCTTCGAGCCACATCAGCGCGTTGTCGATGAAGAAACGCGCGACCGGGTCCCTGTCCACGCTGACCGCCTGCCCCCAAGGCGTGTGGGCATCGTGGAAGAAGTCGCTGGCATAGGTGCCGAGGTAATTCCCGTCCGGTCCGAAATGGTTGTAGACCACGTCGAGCATCGCCATTAGGCCGAGTTCATGCGCCCGGTCGACCAGCGCCTTGAGCTCGGCAGGCGACCCGTAGGCTTCGGCGGGGGCATAGGGCAGCACCCCGTCATAGCCCCAGTTCCGCTCGCCCGGGAACGCGCCGACCGGCATCAGTTCGATCGCGGTGATGCCGAGATCGGCGAGTTCGGGCAGGCGCTCGGCCACTCCGGCGAACCCGCCGAGAACGCCCGCGTGGCATTCCCACACGACGGCTTCCTCCCAGGGCCGCCCGCGCCAGTCGGGATTGCGCCATTGGTAGTCGTCCGACGCGCTCACGACGCTCCAGCCATGCACGCCGCCATCCTGCCGGCGCGAGGCCGGATCGGGCACGTCGAGCCCGCCGCCGGGCGCATCGGGCAGGCGGAAGCGGTATCGTGCGCCGGGTCCGGCCTCGGCGGTGCAGGCGAACCAGCCCGCATCGCGCTTTTCCATGGCCCTTGCGTCCGCGCCCTTGACGACCAGCTCGACGCGCCCGGCATCGGGAGCCCAGAGCGCGAATTCGGCCCGCCCATCCGGCAGCAGGCGCGGTCCCCAAAGCATCACTCGGCCTCCTGCCGCCATTCGAGCAGCGCAGCGGCGCGCGCCTTGAGCAGGTAGGTGTCGCGCACCTCCACGTTCCCCGCGGCGTCGGGATGGGCGCTGTCGATCAGCAGGCGGCGCGGGACGTCGGGCGGAGGAAGGTGGAAGGTCAGGGGATCCTCGCTCGCGTTCATCAGCAGGCTGACCGCCACCACGGATCCGTCCGCCTGTCGCTCTGCCCGGCGCATCAACAGCGCGCGGCCCTCGCCATTGTCCCAGTCCTCCGCTTCGAGATGGACGCCGCGTTCGTCCCACCAGTCGATGTCCGGCAGGCCCTCGGCCGCCTCCTCGTTGCCGTGGAGGAAGACCGCGCTTCTCAGCACCGGGTGGCGGCGACGCATTTCGGCGAGCCGCGCGACGAAGCGGGTCAGCGCCTCGCCTTCCTCGCTGCGCGCCTGTTCCCAGTCGAACCAGTTGATCGCATTGTCCTGGCAATAGGCGTTGTTGTTGCCGCGCTGCGTGCGCGCGAATTCGTCCCCGCCAAGGAGCATCGGCGTCCCGAGCGAGCCGAACAGGGTCACCAGCATCGAACGGCGCACGAGCGCGCGGGTCTCGCGGATGGTCTTGTCCCTGGTCGGTCCTTCGGCGCCCCAGTTGCGGGTGAAATTGTGGTCGTGCCCGTCGCGGTTGTGTTCCTTGTTCGCCTCGTTGTGGCGCTTTTCATAGGCGGTGAGGTCGGCGAGCGTGTAGCCGTCGTGGCTGGTGAGGAAATTGACCGAGGCCCAGGGACGGCGCGCGCGGCGGTCGAACAGGTCGCCCGATCCGGCCAGCCGCGCGGCGAGTTCGGGACGCTGCGCGCTGTCGCCGCGCCAGTAGCGCCTGACGGTGTCGCGGTAGCGGTCGTTCCACTCGGCGAAGCCCGGGGGGTAATTGCCGAGCTGGTAGCCGCCGGGCCCGATGTCCCAGGGCTCGGCGATGAGCTTGAGTTTCTGCAGCACCGGGTCCTGCCGGATCGCGGCGAAAAGCGGGGCATTGGGCCGGAACCCTTCGTCGGTGCGGCCCAGCACCGTGCCGAGATCGAAGCGAAAGCCGTCGATTCCGTAGCTCGTCGCCCAGTAGCGCAGCGAATCCATCACCATCTGGACCACCCGCGCCCGCGAGAGATTGAGCGTGTTGCCCGTACCCGTATCATTGACCAGATGGCGCGCGTCTTCCTCTGCAAGACGGTAATAGGTCGCGTTGTCGAGCCCGCGCCAACTTAAGGTCGGGCCGAGCTCCGAACCTTCGGCGGTGTGGTTGTAGACGACGTCGAGTATGACCTCGATCCCCGCCGCGTGGAGCCGCCGGACCGCGATCCGCAGCTCGTCATGATCGTTCTCGCTCGCGAAATAGCCGCGCTGGGGAGCGAAATAGCTGAGCGTGTTGTAGCCCCAGTAGTTCGAAAGCCCCTTTTCCTGGAGAAAGCGGTCATTGGTGAAGGCATGGATCGGCAGCAGTTCGAGCGCGGTGACACCGAGACGCTTGAGGTGCTCGATCACGCTCGGATGGGCGAGGGCGGCATAGGTTCCGCGCTCGTTCGGAGGCACGTCCGACAGCAGCTTTGTAAGGCCTTTGACATGTGCTTCGTAGATCACGGTTTCGGGCCACGGCGTGCGGGGCCGTTCGTCGTGTGACCAGTCGAACCTTTCGTGGGTGACGACGCTCTTGGGTATCGCGCGGGCGCTGTCGCGGCGGTCGAAGCTGAGATCCCTGCGGGACGAGCGGACGTTGTAGGCATGGAGCCCGTCGGTCCAGCGCAACCGGCCTTCGAGCTTCCGCGCATAGGGATCGATCAGCAGTTTGTGCGGATTGAAGCGATGGCCGTCGTGCGGGGCGTAGGGACCGTGGGCGCGGAAACCGTAAAGCTGACCGGGCCGCGCGCCGGGCAGGTAGCCGTGCCAGACCTCGTCGGTCCATTCGGGCAGGTCATGGCTGGCGAGCTGGCGCTTGCCCGTGGCATCGAACAGGCACAGTTCCACCCGCGTCGCGTGGGCCGAGAACACCGCGAAATTGACCCCGAGGCCATCGAAGGTCGAACCGAGCGGATAGGGGGAACCGGGCTCGAGCGCGCCCGCGATCAAGTCGCGCTCCCCGGTTTGAGCGCGATCACGCCGAGCGGCGGGAGCGTGAGCGAAAGCGAGGCGGGGCGGTGGTGGCTCGCTTCGCCGCTGGCGGTGATCGCGCCGCCATTGCCGGTGTTGGAGCCGCCGTAAAGCCCGGCGTCGGAATTGAGGATCTCGCGCCATTCGCCGCCCCGGGGCACGCCGATGCGGTAATCGTGGTGCGGTTCGGGCGTCAGGTTGGCGGCAATGACGAGCGGGGGATCGCCCTCGTTCCCCTGCCGTTCCCAGACGAACACGCTGTTTTGGCTGTCGTCCCCCACGATCCAGTCGAAATGTGCATGGTCGGCGTCGCGGGCGTGGAGCGCGCCTTCGGTGCAGTGCAGGTGGTTGAGGTCGCGCACGAGCCGCTGGATGCCGGCGTGCTTGGGATCGCCGAGCAGGTGCCACGGCAGCTGCGAATCGTGGTTCCACTCGCCCGGCTGGCCGAGTTCGCAGCCCATGAACAGCAGCTTCTTGCCCGGATGGATCCACATGAAGGTGAGATAGGCGCGCAGGTTCGCGAAACGCCGCCATTCGTCGCCGGGCATCTTGGCGAGCAGCGAGCCCTTGCCGTGGACCACCTCGTCATGGCTGATCGGCAGGACGAATTTCTCCGAGAAGGAATAGACGAGGCTGAAGGTCATCTCGCCATGGTGCCAGGCGCGATGCACGGGATCGCGCTTCACGTATTCGAGGCTGTCGTGCATCCAGCCCATGTTCCACTTGTAGTCGAAACCCAGCCCGCCTTCGGAAACCGGTGCCGTGACACCGGGAAAGGCGGTCGATTCCTCCGCCAGCGTGATCGCGCCCATGCCCTCGTCGGCAAGGCGGGTGTTGAGGTCGCGCAGGAAGGCGATGCTTTCCAGGTTCTCGCGCCCGCCGTGGAGGTTGGGGACCCATTCGCCCTCCTTGCGGCTGTAGTCGCGATAGAGCATCGAGGCGACCGCATCGACGCGCAGGCCGTCGACATGGAATTCGCGCGCCCACCACAGCGCGCTCGAGAGCAGGAACCCGGCGACCTCGCGGCGGCCGAGATTGTAGATCAGCGTGTCCCAGTCCTGATGGAATCCCTCGCGCGGGTCGGCGTGTTCGTAAAGGTGCGTGCCGTCGAAGGTCGCAAGGCCGTGCGGGTCGGTCGGAAAATGCGCGGGAACCCAGTCGAGGATGACGCCGATCCCCGCCTTGTGCGCCTCGTTCACGAACCGGGCAAAGCCCTCGGGCGTGCCGAAGCGGGCGCTGGGCGCGAATTGCGAGAGCGGCTGGTAGCCCCACGAACCGGCGAAGGGGTGTTCCATGATCGGCAGGAACTCGACATGGGTGAAACCGAGATCGGCGACATAGGGGATGAGCCGTTCGGCGAGCGCGCGCCAGCCGAAGGTTTCGTGGATGTCCTCGCCCGGGCGCATCCAGCTGCCCGGATGGACCTCGTAGATCGCCATGGGCCGGTCCGGCCCCTGCGCTGCGCGGCGGCTTTCCATCCATTCGTCGTCGGACCATTCGAAATCGGGCAGCGGCTCGACGATCGAGGCGGTCGCGGGAGGAAGCTCGGTACGGCGGGCGAGCGGGTCGGCCTTCTGCATCACCGCGCCGTCGGACCCGGCGACCTCGAACTTGTAGCGTTCGCCCGGGGCGAGGCGCGGCACGAACAGCTCCCACACGCCGGCATCGTGGCGCAGGCGCATCGGGTGGCGGCGGCCGTCCCAGCTGTTGAAGTCGCCCACGACCGAAACCCGCCGCGCATTGGGCGCCCAGACGCTGAAGAGCACGCCGTCCACGCCCTCGATCCGCCTCGGGACGGCTCCGAAATGGCGCGCCAGATCGCGGTGGCGGCCTTCGGAAAAGAGGTGGAGGTCGAAATCGCCCAGCAGCACGCCGAAGGCATAGGGGTCCTCCGTCTCGTGCTCGCCATCGGGCCAGCGCACGCGCAGGCGGTAGCTCCTGTTGCGCCCGAGCTTGCCGACGAACAGGCCGTGGCCCGCGTCCTCCATCTCGGCGATCGTCCTGCCGGACTTCGCGTTGACCAAGGTCACGCCCTCGGCTCCCGGCTGGAAGGTGCGCACGATCCGCCCCTTACCGCCATCATGCGGGCCGAACACGGCGAAGGGGTCGGACAGTCGGCCTTCGATCGCTTCGGATGCGATGGCGGCGAGATCCTTGCTCATCAGGTTCACGGGCTTTCTCCGGAAAACAGGCGCTGCGACGCGGCGGCTAGGCCGGCGAGCGGGATGGGGAGCCAGTCGGGGCGGTTCGCCGCCTCGTAGGCGATTTCATAAGCGGCCTTCTCGAGCACGAAGAGATCGAGCAGCGAGGCCGAGAAATGCGGGGCGCTCGCGGCATAGGCATCGCAGAATGCCCGCCGCGCCTCGATCTCGAAGCGGTCGAAGAGTTCGCTCGCACGTTTCTGTTCGCGGCCCGCGAGCGAAGGCAGTTCGCGCCGCACCGCCGCCTCGGCATAGCCGAAGCTTCGGAGCAGGCCCGCGACATCGCGCAGGGGCACGTCCTTGGCGCGGCGCTCCTCGACCGGGCGGGCCGGCTCGCCCTCGAAATCGATGAAGACGACATCGTCGCCCGCGACCAGCAATTGCCCGAGGTGAAGGTCGCCGTGGATGCGCGTCACCTGCGTGCCGGTCGCATCGGCGGCGATCGCGGTGATGCGGTTGTGCAGCTCTTCGCGGTGCTCCTTGAGGCGGGCGAGCGTGTCGGCCTCGTCCCACTGGAGCTCGGCGCGTTCGAGGATGCCGAGCGCCTTGTCGATCTCGGCATTGACCCGCTCGGCAAGTCGCCCGGCGCTGCCCCGGTCGAGCATGGCGGGGGCGAAGGCCGGGTCCTCGGTCGGGGTGGCAAGAAGGGCGTGCATCTCCGCAAGGCGCTCGCCCAGGCGGGTCGCGAAATGTTCGAAGAAAGGCACGGGATTGCCCTTTTCCGGCAGCTCGCGGGCATCGAGCGCGGCGCGTTCGAGCGCGTCCAGCGTCCAGCGCCAGCCATCGCCCTGGTTGCGGACGAAGCACTGCGCCAGCATCAGCGTGTGGCTCGTGCCGTCCGGCGACACCCGCCGGGCCTGGCCGAGGAAGGGCGCAACCGCCTCGTAATGGAGGTCGCACAGGTATTTCGTCATCTCGGCCTCGGGATGGACGCCGGGCTGGAGCCGCCGCAGCAGCTTCACCACCGCCCGGTCGGCGAGGATGAGGGTCGAATTGGACTGTTCGGCGGCAAGCCATTCGGTCGCGGCGTCTTCACCGAGGTCGAATGCCTCCTCCCCCTCGAACACCAGCGTGCCATCCCCCGTGTCGAACTCGGCGCTGTCACGAAAGGCGCGAATCACGGCGCGCGGGAAGCTGTTCACCGCAAAGCCGTCCGTCAGCAGCCCGACATGGCGCCCGCGCCGCGTCCGGGCGAGCGCGAGGTTGGGCGCGAAGGGGCCTTCGTGCTCGCCCTCCCAGGCGATGCCGAAGGGCAGGGCATAGGTGCTCGTCCCGCTGTCGAGCCTTACCTCGACCTCGGCCAGCAGCAGATCGTCGGCAAGCTGCGCGTGGCGCGCGATGCGCGTTCCGGCGATGTCCTCGTCCTTCTGCCCGAACCAGCGCCGCTCGGCGATGTAGGCGGGCAGGATGTCGCCTTCGAGCACCTGCCGGTTCTCGCCTTCGAGCACGTCGGCAAGTCCGGGGCGCAGGACGAAAGTGTGATGTTCGACCTCGTGCGAGGGGGCGGCGGAGGACCAGTCGGGGGCCTCGACCTTCTCGTCGAGCCGGAACCAGTAGAAGCCGTAAGGCGGCAGGGTCAGCAGGAAGGGCAGGGTGCCGATCGCGGGAAAGGGGGTTTCGCCCGAAAGTTCGACCGGCGTGAACCCGGTGAATTCGGCAAGATCGAGTTCCACCGCCTGCGCGCTCGAGGCGAGGTTCGCGACGCACAGGATCGTGTCCTCCCCGTCCTCGCGCAGGAAGGCGAGCACCTTGCGGTTGCGCGGCTTAAGAAACCGCTGCGTCCCCCGCCCGAAGGCGCGGTATTCACGGCGCACGGCGAGCATACGCTTGACCCAGTTCAGGAGCGAATGGCTGTCGCGCTCCTGCGATTCCACGTTCACCACGTCATACCCGTAGAGCGGGTCCTGGATCGGCGGCAGGGCGAGCCGCGGCGGATCGGCCCTGGAAAAACCCCCGGCGCGGTCGGGCGACCATTGCATCGGGGTCCTCACCCCGTCGCGGTCGCCGAGGAAGATGTTGTCGCCCATGCCGATCTCGTCGCCGTAATAGATGATCGGCGTACCCGGCATGGTGAGGAGCAGCGCGTTCATCAGCTCGATCCGGCGCCGGTCGCGGCCCATCAGCGGGGCGAGCCGGCGGCGGATGCCGAGATTGAACCGCGCCCGGCGGTCCGCGGCATAGGTCTCCCACAGGTAATCGCGTTCGGCATCGGTCACCATTTCGAGCGTCAGCTCGTCATGGTTGCGCAGGAAGATCGCCCATTGCGACTGTTCGGGAATGGGCGGGGTCTGGCGCATGATGTCGGTGATCGGAAAACGGTCTTCCTGCGCCACCGCCATGTACATGCGCGGCATCAGCGGGAAGTGGAACGCCATGTGGCATTCCTCGCCTTGCGGCCCAAAATATTGCTGTGTGTCCTCGGGCCACATGTTCGCCTCGGCGATCAGCATCCGGTCGGGATAATGTTCGTCGAGGTCAGCGCGGATCTTCCGCAGCACCTCGTGCGTCTCGGGCAGGTTCTCGTTCGAGGTGCCTTCCCGTTCGATCAGGTAGGGGATCGCGTCGAGCCTGAGGCCGTCCACCCCCATGTCGAGCCAGAAGTGCATGACCTTGATGACTTCTTCCAGCACGCGCGGATTGTCGAAATTGAGGTCGGGCTGGTGCGAATAGAAGCGGTGCCAGTAATAGGCCCCGGCTTCCTCGTCCCAGCTCCAGTTCGATTTCTCGGTGTCGCAGAAGATGATCCGCGTGCCGGCGTATTTCTCGTCGTCGTCGGACCAGACGTAGAAATCGCGCTCGGGGCTTCCCGGCGGAGCCTTGCGCGCCGCCTGGAACCACGGATGCTCGTCCGAGGTGTGGTTGATGACGAGTTCGGTGATGACCCGGATGCCGCGGCGGTGCGCTGCCTCGACGAAGGCGCGAAAGTCCTCGAGCGTGCCGTAATCGGGCGACACGTCGTAATAGTCGGCGATGTCGTAACCGTCGTCGCGGCGCGGGCTGGGGTAGAAGGGCAGGAGCCAGATCGCCGTGACACCGAGATCGGCAATGTGATCGAGCTTCTGCATCAGCCCGGCGAAATCGCCGATGCCGTCATTGTTCGCGTCGAAGAAGCTCTTGACGTGAAGCTGGTAGATGACCGCGTCCTTGTACCAGGACGGGTCCGCCTTGAATTCTTCCAGCGGAAGCTGCGGGTCGGCCTCAGCCATGCGCGCCTCCTTCCGGTTCGATGCGCCAGATGCGGTAGGGCTCGTCGGGCGTCAGGTGGATCGAGTGATGCTTGCCGTGCCAGGCGAAGCGCTCGCCGCTGGCGAGGTCCTCGACCGCGAGCGCGCCGTCGTCGGGCAGGCCGAATTCCCACAGCGGGACCTCGAAATCGCAGGAATGTTCGCCGTGCGGGTCCATGTTGACCATGACGAGGATCATGTCGGAGCCGTCGGCCGAAGGCTTGCCGTAGAAGATGACGCTGTCGTCGTGGGCGGGGTAGAAGCGCGTGTTGAGATGCGTCTGGAGGGCGGGGTGTCCGCGCCGCAGGCGGTTCAACAGGGTCACGTCCGCGACGATGTCGCCGGACGCGCGCCATTCGCGCGGGCGGATCTCGTATTTCTCGCTCGCGGCATATTCCTCGCGGCCGGGAAGCGGCGCCGCGTCGCACAGTTCGAAGCCCGAATAGACGCCCCACAGGCCCGACAGCGTCGCCGCCAGAACGGCACGGATACGGTGCGCCGGGCGGCCTCCGGTCTGGAGGAAGACGGGGTTGATGTCGGGCGTGTTGACGAAGAAATGCGGGCGGAAGAAGTTCCGGGGCGCCTCCTTCGTCAGTTCCTCGACATACTCCGTCAGTTCGGCCTTCGAATTGCGCCAGGTGAAATAGGTGTAGCTCTGCGAGAAGCCGACCTTGGCGAGGCGATACATGACCTTCGGCCTCGTGAAAGCTTCCGAGAGAAAGATGACTTCGGGATGGGCCGAGCGGACTTCGCGGATCATCCATTCCCAGAACGGGAAGGGCTTGGTGTGCGGGTTGTCGACGCGGAACACCTTCACGCCCTCGCTCACCCACAGCAGCACGACGTCGCGCAGCGCCAGCCACAGGCCGGGCACGGCGTCGGGGCCGTAGAAATCGACATTGACGATGTCCTGGTATTTCTTGGGCGGGTTCTCGGCGTATTTCATGCTCCCGTCGGGACGCCAGGCGAACCAGCCCGGATGCTCGGCGAGCCAGGGATGGTCGGGCGAACACTGGATCGCGAAATCGAGCGCGATTTCGAGCCCGTGCTCCTTCGCCGCGGCGACGAGTGCGCGGAAATCCTCGAAATCGCCGAGCTCGGGATGAATGGCGTCGTGCCCGCCTTCGGGACTGCCGATGGCATAGGGACTGCCGGGGTCGCGCGCTTCCGGCGTCAGGGTGTTGTCCGGCCCCTTGCGGTTGGTCTTGCCGATGGGATGGATCGGCGGGAAATAGAGCGTGTCGAAGCCCATTTCCGCGACGCGCGGGAGGTGGCCGATCACGTCGCGCAGGGTCCCGTGGCGGGACTTGTCGTCGGTCATCGAGCGCGGGAAAAGCTCGTACCAGCTCGAAAACTGCGCCTCGCGTCGTTCGGCGTCGAGAAGTTGCGGCGGCGCGGCGGCGCGGTGGTGGTGCGGGTCCAGCGCCTCCATCGCTTCCACGACCGCCGGATCGGTGAAGACATCGCGCCGGGCGGCATCGCTTTCGGCCCCGTCAAGCGCGGCGAGCGCCTGGTCGAGCACCGCGCGGTGCTTCGAATCGGCCGAGCGCCGCGCGTTTTCGAGAAAGCGGCGGCCTTCCTCGAAGTCGACCGGCTGTGCGACCCCTGCCTCGACCTTCTTGACGATGCTCTCGCGGAAATAGCCGAAGCGGTCGTCCCATGCCTCGACGGTGAATTCGTGGCGACCGAGCCGTTCGGGGGTGAAGGCGGCCGACCACTCGTCGTTGCCTTCCTCGAACATCGGCACCGCGTTCCATTCGCGCGCCCGCTCGGCCCGCCAGAGAAGGCGCGCGCCGATCTTCTCGTGGCCGTCGGTGTAGATGTGCGCGCCGACCTCGATCCGCGTGCCGACGATGCACTTGACCGCGAAATCGCCGCCATCGACGCGGGGGACGAGGTTCTCGACGATGATCCGCGGCGCCTCGGCGGCGATCATTGCGGCTTTCTTCGACCCGCGCGCCTTGTGCGCGACGGCGCGCGGGGCTTCGGCCGCGAGCAGGCGCGCCTCGTGAGGCCCGAGCGGCGCAAGCGGGTCCGCCGTGCCATCGATCCGGCGCAACTGCCGCCAGCGCCGCCCGTCGAGCAGGCTTGCGGGAATGTCGGCCGGAGCCTGGCCGGGATTGAGCAGCAGGATGCGCGCCGCCTGCGCCGAGCGTTCGTCGGCCGCATCGTGACGGATGATCCCGGTGACAGGCGATCCAGCCGCCGTGAGGACCTCCATGCCGCCCAAGGGCGCGTCTTGCGCCATCGCGCGCGCAAGGTCTTCCGCATCCCCGATCCGCGCGGCGAGATCGGCCGGGACCAGCGCGCCCGAACCGGTGAAGAGCGCCGCCACCAGCAGCGTTCGCGCCGCCTCGGGATCGCTCGCCCGGCTGGCCGCGGCAGGCGTGATCTCGGCGACAAGCGGGCAGTGCGGGGCGAGCGCGGCATTCTCGTCGAGCAACCAGCGCGCGCGCTGGTCCCACCATCCGAACGAGGACAGGCAGCGGTCGAAGGCCCCGCTGCGGGCGAGGGCGAGGGCATCATCGCGCGGGAGTCCCGGCGTCGCGGCGATCAGCAGGACACCCTGGCGCCGGTCGCGCAGCCGTTCGGCGAGCGCACGGTGAAACGGGACGGCCCGCGCCTCTAGCCCCTCGAACACGAAACCGTCCGCGCCCGCATCGAGCAGCGCCTCGAGCCGCAGGGCGACGCGTTCGGCCACGGGGTTTCCCGGTTCGAGCCGGTCGAGCAGGACGCGCGCTTCGCCGCTGGCAGGGGCGGGTTCGCGGGGATCATGCACCGTTCCGGACCCGGCGTGGCCCGCCCCGACCGCGAAGACTTCCGGGCAGCGCTCGATCAGTTCGTCGGCGAGATCGAACCGGTCCAGCCTCAGACGAAGGATTGTCCGAAGGGGTTTTTTGGCGATGATCGGATTCGCGTCGGACGAAAACGTGGTTTCGAAATTCAGAACGATCCCGTCGAAACCCGAATTTGCAACGTTTTCGATTTCCTCGGGGTCAGGATCCTTCGAAAATGTCAGGAACCTATCATAGATTATATTGTCAATATTGCCGCCCTTTTGCCCTGCCATGCTTTTCCGTCCCATGAGTTTTGCAACAAGGCAGCGCCGAGGGGGTTCCTGTTGGCGCCGATCACTACGTCCGACGCCGGGAACGCATGGTCACTTTCTCGCGCGGGAAGCCGTGCCCGACGCCGGTGATCGCGTCCTTGACGCGAGGCGCGTGGGACGCGCAGTCTGCCATGCGCCGCCGAACGCCAGCGCCAGGGGACAGGATCACGCCATGACCGAGAGCGACCCGCAGGACGAGGTGATCGCGTTCCTCGCCCGGCCCGAAAGCCACGGCGTCTCCGGCCCGGTCGAGCGGATCGACACCCACGCAGCGCACGTCTTCCTGGCGGGCGAGCGCGCCTTCAAGCTCAAGCGCGCGGTCAAGCTGCCCTATCTCGATTTCTCCACCTCCGAGCGGCGCCGCGCGGTGCTCGAAACCGAATTGCGGCTCAACCGCCGCAGCGCGCCGGAGCTCTACCTCGAGGTGCGCGCGATCCGCCGCGACGAGGGTGGAGAACTGAATTTCGAGCGGGGGACGCCGCAGGACTGGGTGCTCGTCATGCGACGATTTCCGGCGGATGCGCTGCTGAGCGACATGGCGGAACGCGGCGCGCTCACGCACGCGATCCTGCGCGATCTCGCCGATGCGATCGCCGGTTTCCATGAAAGCGCGCCGCCCGGCCCGCGCGAAGGCGGCGCCGCGCGGGTGGAGGCGGTGATCGAGGGCAACCGCGTCAGCATGGAACGGCATCCCGAAACGCTCGACCCCGAACGGGTGGGCGCGCTTTGCCGGGACAGCCTCGCATTGCTGGGGATGCTCGCCCCGCTGCTCGACCGGCGAGCGGCGGAAGGCCGTGTGCGGCGCTGCCACGGCGACCTTCACCTTGCCAATATCTGCCTGTGGCAGGGGCGGCCGGTGATGTTCGACTGCCTCGAATTCGACGAGGAACTGGCGACCACCGATGTCCTCTACGATCTCGCCTTCCTGCTGATGGACCTGTGGGAGCGGGGCCATCCGCGCGAGGCGGCGTTGGTGTTCAACCGTTATTGCGACATGACCGGCCAGGCGGAGGGGATCGCCGCGCTGCCCCTGTTCCTCGCGATGCGCGCAGCCGTGCGCGCGCACGTCGCGGCCTCGGCCGCGGCCGGGGGGCAGGGCGCGGCGAAAGCGGAGGAGGCGCGGGGCTATCTCGACGCGGCCGCCGGGTTCCTCGAACCGCGCGAGGCGAGGCTGGTCGCGATCGGCGGGCGCAGCGGCACGGGGAAATCGACCCTCGCCGGCAATGTTGCCCACCGCATCGGCCGCGCACCGGGCGCTCGCTGGTTGCGGAGCGACGTGCTCAGGAAACGCATGGCAGGGGTGCTTCCCGAAGATCGCCTGCCGCACGCGGCCTACACCCCCGAAAACGGCCGGGCGGTCTACGAGCGGGTCATGGCAGAGGCCGAAACCGTGCTGGCGAGCGGGCAATCCGTCGTGCTCGACGCCGCCTTCCTGCGCCGGGAGGAGCGCGAGGCGGTGCGCGATCTCGCCCGGCGCGCGGGCGTGGGCTTCACCGGCATCTGGCTCGAAGCGCCGCCTGACGTGCTGCGCGAGCGGGTCACGGCCCGGCGCGGCGATCCCTCGGACGCCGATGCGGCGGTGGTCGATCGCCAGCTCGCCAGGGACCTCGGCAGGCTCGACGAGTGGAAGCGCATCGATGCGGGAGGTCCGCCCGAAGCGGTGGCGGCGCGGGTCGATCCGCTGGGACTGTGGTAGGACCTTTGCGACCCGCAGGCGGCGGCGGACAGGCGGCGCTTGCCAAGGCCGCCCGCCGGTGACATTTTTGCGCACGTGTCACGCCGCAGGACCGGCGGTGACCACCCCAGCACACGGAGCGCGCGCGCCATGTCGAACAAGCAGGTCCCGGAATACCCCAATCCCTTCGCCATGTGGGAACCCGTGATGGAGTTCTGGTTCAAGGCCATGTTCGCCGGAACGCAGCAGGCCTTCCAGTTCTGGGCCGCCCCCTTCGGCCCCCCGCCCGCAGAGGAACGCGAGGAGGAAGGCGACCTCGACGTGCCCGGCCCGTTCGAACGCGATTTCGAGGACAGCCTGCACGCATGACGCGGGCCGGAAGGTCGCGGTAACCGCAGCCCACAGTCAGGGATGGCGCCGCCATTCGGAACGCTTGCCTGCCTGCCGCGCTTGATTCTCGAACAGCAAGGACAGGCAAGGCGTGGGCTTTCTCAAGGACGGCGAGTGGCACGACGAATGGGACTACACCGACGAGGAGAGCGGCGCCTTCGAGCGCGATGAGAGCGCCTTCCGCAACTGGATAACCCCCGACGGCAGGCCCGGTCCGACCGGAGAGGTCGGTTTCGCGGCCCTACCGGGGCGTTACCGGCTCTACATCAGCCTCGCCTGCCCGTGGGCGCATCGCGCCAATGTCGCCCGCCACCTGAAGGGGCTGACGGGCGCGATCGAACTGGTGGTGGTGCACTGGCTGATGCGGGAAGGCGGCTGGTCCTTCCGCGAGGGCGAATGCGTGACGCCCGATCCGTCCCTGGGCGCGGACCACCTGCACCAGCTCTATACCGCCGCCAGGCCCGACTATTCGGGCCATGTCACCGTACCGCTGCTGTGGGACACGAAGACCGGCACGATCGTGAACAACGAAAGCGCCGATATCCTGCGCATGATCGGCAGCGCGTTCGACGATTGCGGCGCGAACGACCTGGACCTCTACCCGAAGGCTTGCCGCGAGGAGATCGACCGGCTCAACGCGCAGGTTTACGACGCGGTGAACAACGGGGTCTACAAGGCCGGTTTCGCCGCCTCGCAGGAGGCTTACGAAGAGGCCGTGCAACCGCTTTTCGCCATGCTCGACCAGCTGGAGGAGCGGCTGGACGGCAAGGAATGGCTCGTCGGAGGGCAGCTTACCGAGGCCGACATCCGGCTGTGGACGACGCTGATACGGTTCGACCCGGTGTATCACGTGCATTTCAAGTGCAACCTGCGCCGGATCGCCGATTATCCCAACCTTTCGGCATTCACCCGGCGGCTCTACAGCCTGGACGGGATCGCGCAGACGGTGAATTTCCGGCACATCCGGCACCACTATTTCGAAAGCCACCGGCACATCAATCCGGCCGGCATCGTCCCGGCAGGACCCGACCCCCTGGTGCCGGGCCTGTCCAAAAGCGGGTGACAATCCGCATGACCTTGGCCGACGCGATTGTCTGACGCAAGGGTGCACCTTGCGTCAGGCCAGACCCCTTCTTCATGCCTGAGTCATTGTTTTCATGGGGAAATGGCGGACAGGGTGGGATTCGAACCCACGAAGGGCTTGCACCCTTGCCGGTTTTCAAGACCGGTGCATTCAACCGCTCTGCCACCTGTCCGCGTGGGCCAGCCCCATAGCGGGGGGATCGGGGCAAGTCACCCGCGAGTTGGTTGTTGGGTATTCAGCCCGGTTGTGACAGAGGTGCGCGCATGATCACGCGCCGCATTGCCCCTGCCTTCCTCGCTCTCCTGCTCTCTCTCGCCGGCCCTGCCGCGCCCTCGCTCGCCCAGGTCGAGGCGAATGACGGAATCGCCTTCGATGCCTATGTCGCGCAGCTCGCCGAGCGTGCCCGCGCGCAAGGGGTGAGCGAGGCGACCGTGCGCCGCATGACCGAAGGGCTTTCGCCCGATCCGCGGGTGATCCGGCTCGACCGCGGCCAGCCCGGCAGCCCGACGCGCAGCGGCTATCCCGCGCTCGCCCCCTATATCGACACCCATGTGAACGCCGCGCGCATCGCCGGCGGGCGCGAGGTCTATCGCCGGAACCTCGCCACGCTGCGCCGGATCGAGCGGGATTTCGGCGTTCCGCCCGAGATCATCGTGGCGATCTTCGGACACGAAACGAGCTACGGCCGGATCACCGGCGGCTTCGACCTCGCCCGCAGCCTGGCGACGCTTGCATGGGAGGGGCGCCGGCGCGAGCTTTTCGCGGACGAGTTCATCGCGCTGCTCAAGGTCGCCGATCGCGGTTTCGCGCGGGCGGAACTGACCGGAAGCTGGGCGGGCGCGATGGGCTATCCGCAGTTCCTGCCCTCGGTCTACGAACGGCTCGCGGTCGACGGCGACGGCGACGGGCGGGCGGACATCTTCGGCAACCGGGCCGACACCTTCGCCTCGATCGCGAATTATTTCCGCGATGCGGGATGGCGCACGGGCCAGCCCTGGGGCGTCCGGGCGAGCGTGCCCGGCGGGTTCGACGTCGATGCCTATCGCACCAGGCTCGAAGCCCCGGTGTGCCCGCGCGTGCACGAGCGTCACAGCCGCTGGATGACGGTGGAGGAATGGCGCGCGCTCGGCGTGGTCCCTCAGCGCCCGCTCGCACCCGGCACGCTCGTCTCGCTGTTCCGGCCCGACGGCCCCGGCACGCCCGCCTGGCTGCTGACCGGGAATTACCGCGTGATCCTCGAATACAACTGCTCCAACTACTACGCGATGAGCGTCGGCCTGCTTGCGGACGAAATCGTGAACTGATCGCCGCGCACGCCTCGCCAAGCGGGACGGGCGGGGTTATAGGCGCGCGGGTGAGAGGTGTGAGACCCCGTTCGATGATGGCCATGGCTCTGGCGGCGCTGGCGTTCGTCCATGCGCCCGCGCCCGCGGGCCCTGCTGGCGAAGGCCGGTCGGCGGCACCCGCGATCCCGCCGGGCGACGAAGTGCCGATCGCGCTTCTCGTGGATGTCTCCTCCGGTCAGATCCTCCACCAGCGCAATGCGCGGCGGCGTTTCGTCCCCGCCTCGATGACCAAGACCATGAGCGCCTATGTCGCCTTCGAGCTGATCGAGCAGGGCAGGCTCGACCCGGGGCAGGTGATGACGATCCGGCCCGAGACCTGGCGCGCCTGGAGCGGCAAGGGTTCGACCATGTGGCTGCCGGCCGATGCCCGGGTCACGGTAAATGACCTGCTGATGGGCCTCATGACCGTTTCCGCCAATGACGCGGCGATCGTGCTGGCCGAGGGCGCGGCGGGATCGGTCGAGAACTGGGCGGCGCTGATGAACGTGCACGCGCGCGAACTCGGCATGACCGACAGCCATTTCGCCAACCCCAACGGCTGGATGGACGAAGGCCGCACCTTCACCAGCGCGCGCGATCTCGCCCTGCTCGCCGAGGCGATGATCCGCCGCCATCCCGAAAAATTCCGGCGCTACATCGGCAACGAAAACTTCACCTACAACGACGTGACGCAGGGCAATCACGACCCGCTGATCGGCCGGGTCAGGGGCGCGGAGGGGATCAAGACCGGCTTCACCAACGAGGCGGGCTTCGGCTTTCTCGGCACGGTCAGGCGCGGGGCCCAGCGGCTCGTGCTCGTCACCGCCGGGGTTGACCGCGGCGATGCACGCGACGGCTGGGCGCGGCGTTATGTCGAGTGGGGCTTTTCCGCCTTCGAGCGGCGGCGCCTTTTCGATGCGGGCGAGGAGGTCGCACAGGCACGGGTGCAGGGCGGCTCCGCCCGCCGGGTCACGCTCGTCGCGGATCGCCCGGTCGAGGTCAGCGTCCCGCGCGGGCGTGCGGGGGAGATGACATTGAGCGTCCGCTACGACGGCCCGCTGCGCGCTCCGGTGGCGGCGGGAAGCCGGGTGGCGACCCTCAGGATCGAGGTGCCGGGCATGGATGAGGCGCGCATTCCCCTGTTCGCGGGCGAGCCGGTCGGGATCGCGGGACCGCTCGACCGGATCGTCAACGCCTTCGCGCGGTGGCTTGGCTGATGGCGTCGCGCGGGGGGCGGGGCCGCTTCATCGCCTTCGAGGGCGGGGAGGGGGCCGGCAAGTCGACCCAGGCGCGCCTGCTCGCCGAGGCACTGGCGGGGCGCGGCATCCCGGTCGAAACCACCCGCGAACCCGGCGGCACGCCCGGTGCCGAAGCGATCCGCGGCCTGCTCCTGACGCCCCCCGGCGAGGGCTGGACCGGCGAGGCCGAGGCGCTGCTCTTCGCCGCCGCGCGGGCCGATCACGTCGCACGCCGCATCCGCCCCGCGCTCGAGGCCGGGCGCTGGGTGGTGTGCGACCGCTTCGTCGATTCGAGCCGCGCCTACCAGGGCGGAGCGGGGGGATTGGGCGACGCGGCGATCCTTGCGCTGCACGACTTCGGCAGCGGCGGGCTGCGGCCCGACCTGACGGTGCTGCTCGACGTTGCAGAGGCGCAGGTCGCCCGCCGCCTCGCCGCCCGCGACGGGGCGCAGAGCGATGCGATCGGCGGGCGCAGCGCGAATTACCATCGCGCGGTCGCCGCGAGCTTCCGCCGCATGGCCGCAGCCGATCCGGCGGGAATCGCGGTGATCGACGGAGCGGGCGAGCCGGAAGAGGTGCAAGCCCGCGTCCTCGCCGCGCTCGCGCCGATCATGCCGGAAGGGGCGCGCTGATGGATTGGCCCAATCACGAGCGGCCGTGGCGCGAATGGCGCATGGCAACCGGCGGAGCGCGGATGCACCATGGCTGGATCCTCGCGGGCAAGCGCGGCCTGGGCAAGCGCGACTTCGCGCTCGCCGCCGCGGCCGAACTGGTCGCCGAGCCCGGCGTGAGGCAGCCAGCCGATCCCGCCAACCATCCCGATATCGTGACTCTCACCCACGGGCCGAAGGACGACAAGGCCGAACGCGCCGCGGCCGAGGGCAAGCCCTTCGAGCGTGCCCGCAGCATTCGCATCCGGCAGATCCGCGCGATGCAGCGCCGCCTCACCACCCGGCCGACGATCGGCAGCCGGCGGGTCGTCATCATCGACCCGGCCGACGATCTGGAACGCGCCGCGGCCAATGCGCTGCTGAAAAGCCTCGAAGAACCGCCGCAGGGAACCTTCTTCATGCTGGTCACCCACGCGCCTGCGCGCCTCCTGCCGACGATCCGCTCGCGCTGCCGGGTGCTGCGGTTCCCGCCGCTGACCGACGCCGAACTTGCCGCCATGCTCGATGCGGACGGGGCGGGCGGGGACCCGGGCGAACGGGCGGCAGCGATGAAGGCGGCGGAAGGCTCCTTCGGCGCGGCGCGGCGGTTTGCCGAACAGAAGCTGGGGGCGCTGGCCGAGGTGATGGAGACGCTCCTTGCCGAAGGCGATCCGGCGATGACCGGGCGGGGGGAGCTCGCGGCCCTGATCGGCCCGCGCGCCGACCGCGAACGCCTGCAGGCGGCGTTCGACCTCGCCCGGGCGCTGGTCGCCGCGCGCGCGCGGGAAACCGGCTCGAACGCCGAACGCGGCGCACTGGTCGAGGCGCACGCGCGGCTCGTCGAACTCGCGCGGGATGCTCCGATCCACAATTACGACACGGGGCTCCTCGCGCTTGAGATCGGAACCTTGCTTGTCGGGGCGAGCGCGGCTAGCGAACCGGCCCATGGCTGAGACCGACCCCGCCCCCTTCTACGTCACCACCGCGATCAGCTACCCCAATGGCAGGCCGCATATCGGCCATGCCTACGAGGCGATCGCGGCCGATGTCATCGCGCGTTTCCAGCGGATGCGGGGGCGCGACGTGCGGTTCCAGACCGGGACCGACGAACACGGGCTCAAGATGGCGCGCAAGGCTGCCGAACAGGGCCGCACCGCGCGCGATCTCGCCGATGAAATGTCGGGCTATTTCCGCGATATGTGCGACGCTCTTGACGTGCGTTACGATCGTTTCATCCGCACGGTGGAGGACGATCACCATCGCGCGAGCCGGGCGATCTGGCAGCGGATGGAAGCGGCGGGCGACCTTTATCTCGACCGCTACGAGGGCTGGTACTCGGTCCGTGACGAGGCCTATTACGACGAGAGCGAACTGGTCGAAGGCGAAAGCGGCGAAAGGCTCTCCCCGCAGGGAACGCCGGTCGAATGGACGGTCGAGGAAAGCTGGTTCTTCCGCCTGTCGAAATACCAGGACCGCCTGCTCGAACTGCTCCGCACGCCGGGCTTCCTCGAACCGGCGAGCCGCCGCAACGAAATGATCGCCTTTGTCGAACAGGGCCTGCGCGACCTGTCGGTGAGCCGCACCAGTTTCGACTGGGGGGTCAAGGTGCCGGGTTCGGACGGCACGGATTCCGGGCACGTGATGTATGTCTGGGTCGATGCGCTGACCAACTACCTCACCGGGCTCGGCTTTCCGGACGAGACCGGGGACATGGCGAAATTCTGGCCCGCCGACCTGCACCTCATCGGCAAGGACATCGTGCGCTTCCACACGATCTACTGGCCCGCTTTCCTGATGAGCGCGGACCTGCCGGTCCCGAAGAAGGTATTCGGCCACGGCTTCCTGCTCAACCGCGGGCAGAAGGAATCGAAATCGCTCGGCAACGTCACCGATCCGCTGGCACTGGCGGAGAGGTTCGGCGTCGATGCCCTGCGCTATTTCCTGCTGCGCGAGGTCGCTTTCGGACAGGATGGTTCCTATTCGCCCGAAGCGATCGTCACGCGGGCCAATGCGGAACTCGCCAATTCCTTCGGCAATCTGGCCCAGCGCACGCTGTCGATGATTGCGAAGAACATGGACGGGCATCTCGAGGCATTCGAGCCTGCCGAGGTTGATCGCAAGCTGCTGTCGCTGGTCGGCGACGCGTGCCTGCGCGAACTGCCGCAGGCTTTCGAGGCGCTTGCCTTCTCCACCGGGATCGAGGCGTGGCTGCGCGCGGTCCATGCCTGCAACCAGTATGTCGACGAACAGGCACCCTGGACCCTGCGCAAGACCGATCCGGAACGAATGAAGGCGGTGCTCCTTACCCTGTTCATGGCGCTGCGCGACCTTGCCATCGCGATCCGGCCCGTCGTGCCGACGAAGGCCGCGGACCTGCTCGACCAGCTCGGCGTGCCGGCGGACGAGCGACAATATGAACACCTGCAGGACCCGGACTGGTTCCGCCGCCTCGTCATGGCGGGCTTCACCGTGAACAGTCCCACGCCGATCTTCCCGCGGCTCGAACTGCCGGAGGCGGCGCAAGGAGCGGCATGATGCTCGTCGACAGCCACTGCCACCTCGAATACAAGGGCCTTGTCGAGGACCAGCAGGGCGTCCTCGCCCGCGCCCGCGCAGCCGGGGTAGGCGCCTTCCTCAACATCTCGACCCGCAAGTCCGAGTGGGAACAGGTCGTGGGCACCGCGAAGCGCGAAAGCGACGTCTTCGCCAGCGTCGGCATCCACCCGCACGAAGCCGACGCCCACGCCGACCTCGGCCGCGCCACGCTGCTTGCGGCGAGCGAGGACCCCCGCGTGATCGGCATCGGGGAAACCGGGCTCGATTACTATTACGATCATTCCGACCGCGAAACGCAGGCGCGCCTGTTCCGGATGCACATCGGCGTCGCGCGCGAAACCGGCCTGCCGGTCATCATCCACACCCGCGATGCAGAGGACGATACCTTCGCGATCCTCGAGGAGGAGATGGGGAAGGGGGCCTTTCCGGCGCTGATCCACTGCTTCACCGCCTCGGCGGATTTCGGGCGCAAGGTGCTGGAACTTGGCCTGACGATCTCGCTTTCGGGCATCGTGACATTCAGGAACGCGAAGGAATTGCAGGCGGTCGCCGCGCAGATCCCGGAAGACCGCCTGCTCGTCGAAACCGACAGCCCCTTCCTCGCGCCCGTGCCGAACCGCGGCAAGGTGTGCGAGCCGGCCTATGTCGCGGACACCGCCCGCTTCGTGGCGGACCTGCGCGGGGTCGAGCCCGAACGGCTCGCCGAAAGGACCACGGCCAATTTCTCGAAACTGTTCACGCGGGCGATGCTGTGAAGGTCATCCTGCTCGGCTCGGGCACGTCGACCGGCGTGCCGCGCGTCGGCGGGCCGGACGGGGCGGGTGACTGGGGCGATTGCGATCCCGCCGAGCCGCGCAATCGCCGCACCCGCGTCTCGGTCCTGGTCGAAAGCGACGAGGGCGCGCGGCTGCTGGTCGACACGTCGAGCGATTGCCGCGCGCAATTGCTCGCGAACCGGGTGGACCGGGTGGACGGGGTGTTCTGGACCCACGATCACGCCGATCACTGCCACGGCATCGACGACCTGCGTGTCCTTCGCTACGGGCGCGGCGGGCCGATCCCGGGCTACGCCTCGACCGAGACGGTGCGCCGGCTGCGCCAGCGTTTCGGTTACGTCTTTGCCGGGCAGGACGGCTATCCCACCATCGTCAATCTCGACACGCTCGACCGGCTCCGCATCGTCGCGGGCTTTTCGGTCGACTGGGTGCAGATGGACCACGGCCCGGGCGAAACGACCGGCTATCGCTTCGAAGCCGATGGCAAGAGCATCGTCTATGCCACCGATTTCTCGAGGATTTCAGATGAGATGATCGAAACCTTCCACGGTGCGGACGTGCTGGTCAGCGATTGCCTGCGGCGCGAACCGCATCCGACGCACGCGCATCTCGGCATGGCGATCGAGCTCGCCGAACGCTGCGAGGCGAAGCGGCTCGTGCTGAGCCATCTCGACAAGAGCATGGATTACCGCAAGCTCTGCGACGAGGTGCCGGGGCATGTCATCGTCGGCTATGACGGGCTGGAGGTCATCGCGTGAGCCAGTACGACATCATCGCCATCGTCAGCCTGCTTGGCTGGCTGGTCATCGCGGGGAGCGCGCTTGCGTCCTACCGGCTCGGATGGGGACAGATCGCGCGCATGGCGCTGACCTGGCTCGCTATCTTCGCCGGTTTGTTCCTGCTGGTGGGGTTCTTCATCCAGGGATGAGACGGCCTTCACCCAGTTCGTATTTTACATAATATATATTATCCACCCAAGCTGTCGGGAGCGAAGTTCATGAACGAGGTCCCCTCTTCCCCGCAATTGCAGCGCCTCCTCGCGATCATGGCGCGGCTGCGCGATCCGCAGTCTGGATGCGAATGGGACCTCGCGCAGGACTTTGCCAGCATCGCGCCCTATACGATCGAGGAAGCCTACGAGGTCGCCGACGCGATCGAACGCGGCGACATGGTCGAGCTCAGGGACGAACTCGGCGATCTGCTGCTCCAGGTCGTCTTTCACGCCCGCATGGCCGAGGAAGCCGGCCTGTTCGCCTTCGACGACGTTGCCCGCTCGATCAGCGACAAGATGGAGGCGCGCCACCCGCACATCTTCGGCGGCGAAGGCGGCACGATGGGCGAAACCCGCTGGGAGAACCTCAAGCAGGCCGAACGCGCGGAGAAGGGCATGGCCAGCGCGCTCGACGGGGTCGCGCTCGCCCTGCCGGCGCTCATGCGCGCGCAGAAACTGCAGAAACGCGCTGCCCGCACCGGGTTCGACTGGCCCGATCCGAAGGGGTCCGAAGCCAAGATCATCGAGGAAATAGAGGAACTTAACACCGCTTCTTCGCAGGAGGACAAGGTCGAGGAAGCGGGCGACCTGCTCTTCGCCGCGGTCAATTTCGTCCGCGCCCACGGGATCGCCGCGGAAGACGCCCTGCGCGCTGCCAATGCCAAGTTCGAACGCCGCTTCCGGGCGATGGAATCGAGGGCCGGGGACGCCTTCGCGGAGCTATCGCTCGACCAGCAGGAAGCTCTCTGGCAGGAGGTCAAGCGGGACGAGGAAACCGTTTGAATTCAGGTGTCCAGAGTCTCGTATTGACCCAGTTCCTTGGGATTGAGCCGGACCGTCACGCGCTTCATCGGACCGTCCGCGCCCTCGCCCGCGTCTTCCTCCTCCAGGACGTCGCCATGCGCGTGGAGCCAAGCCATGCGCCGCCCGTCGCTCACGGGGAGGGTGATGGTCACCTCCTTCGCCTGCGCCGTCAGCATCGCGCCGATCCGTCCCTCCAGCGCGGCGATGCCCGTCCCGCTCGCCGCGGAAAGCAGCACCGCCCCCTGCGTCTCGGCCGCCTCGGCGAGTTCCGCGCGGCGTTCGGGGGGAAGGAGATCGGCCTTGTTCCACACTTCGAGGATGGGGATTTCCCCCGCCCCGGTTTCGGGATCCACCACGCCGAGATCGCCGAGCACTTCCATCACCTGCTTCTTCTGCGCCGCATTGGCCGGGTTGGCGATGTCGCGCACGTGGCAGATCAGGTCGGCGCCGGTCACCTCCTCCAGCGTCGCGCGGAACGCGGCGACGAGCTGCGTCGGCAGGTCCGAGATGAACCCCACCGTGTCGGACAGGATCGCCTTTTCCACCCCCGGCAGCGCGATCGCGCGCATCGTCGGATCGAGCGTGGCGAACAGCAGGTCCTCTGCCATCACGTCCGCGCCGGTCAGGCGATTGAACAGGGTCGATTTCCCCGCATTCGTGTAGCCGACGAGGGCGATCACCGGCCAGGGCGCCCTTCCCCGCCGCTCGCGGTGGAGCGCGCGGGTCTTGCGCACCTGTTCGAGTTCGCGCCGCAGCCGCGCCATGCGCTGGCCGATCATCCGGCGGTCGGCCTCGATCTGGGTTTCCCCCGGACCGCCGAGGAAGCCGAAGCCGCCGCGCTGGCGTTCGAGGTGGGTCCAGCTCCGCACGAGCCGCGACTGCTGGTAGTCGAGATGGGCGAGTTCGACCTGCAGCCGCCCTTCCGCGGTCGCCGCGCGTTCGCCGAAGATCTCGAGGATCAGCCCGGTGCGGTCGATCACCTTGCGTTTCAGCTTCTCCTCGAGATTGCGCTGCTGGATCGCGCTCAGCGCTCCGTCGACGATCACGAGTTCGGCCTCGTACAGCTCGCACCAGTCGGCGATGCGCTGGACCTGGCCCGAACCGAACAGGGTGTTGGGCTGCATCTGGCGCACGGGCAGGATTTCCGAATGGGCGATCACCACGCCGATCGCCAGAGCCAGCCCTTCGGCCTCCTCCAGTCGCTCGCGCGCGTCGAGGTCGTAGGTGAAGCTGCGGATATCCGGGCACAGCACAAGCGCCCGCGCGCCGCGCGTCACCTCATCCATCAGGTCGTCGTCGAAACTCAGCCGCTATGCCTCTTCGTCATCCTCGGACCCGTCATCATAGGGTTCGCTTTCCAGTCCGGCATCATCTTCCTCATCCTCGGTCAGGTCAACCGGGCTCGCGGGCTGGATGGTCGAGACGGCGTGCTTGTAGGCCAGTTGCACCGCGCCGTCGCGTTCGAGCAGCATGCAGAACAGGTCATAGGCCGCGATCCGCCCCTGCAGCATGACCCCGTTGACGAGGAACATGGTGACCTGGACATTGGCCTCGCTCACGCGGCTGAGGAACACGTCCTGCAGCAGGCGCTGTTTGGGGTTGCCCGCGCGGCTGGCGAACTGGCTCGCATCGATGTTCTGCCCCGGCATGATGGTGGAAACCGCGTGCTTGTAGACCAACTGGGACTGACCGTCGCGCCGCAGCAGGATCGAGAAATTGTCGAACCAGGTGATGATGCCCTGCAGCTTGACGCCCTTGACGAGGAACATCGTCACCGGGGTCTTGTTGCGGCGCAGCAGGTTTAGGAACGCGTCCTGCAGGCTGCCGGACTGGCGCGGCGTGCCCGGGCCGGGCTGTCCCTGCGGCCGGGGGCGCGGAGAGAGAGTTCGCCCGTTCGACATATAGCTATGCTCCTGTTCTTGGCGGCCGCTTTTACGGTCCGCGAGGAAGGGCATCGCGCCGCGAAGGGATATGACGGTCCAGCCCCGGGCCATAATGGCGCTTGCTTGGCAAGCGAGCAATCCCTGACTCGCTGTCAAGTTCCTGAAGTCTGGCTTACCTGACACGCCTGTCAAGGTGCCTGTCCCCGCGCCTTCGCCGCGGGCGGGTTCAGACCTTGCGGCCGGTTTCGCGCCGTTCGGCCATTCCCAGAAGCTTGAGCTTGCGGTGGAGCGCCGATCTTTCCATCCCGATGAAGGACGCGGTCTTGGAAATGTTCCCCGAAAAACGCCGGATCTGGATCGTGAGATATTCGCGCTCGAAACTCTCGCGCGCCTCGCGCAGCGGTACGCCCATCATCGCCGTCAGCCCCTCGCCCGAGGAGGCGAGCCGTCCGCCGGTGATCTCGGACGGGAGCATGTCGGGCTCGATCTTGCCGAGCCGTTCGCGCGGGGTCATGATGATCGTGCGCTCGACGAGATTGCGGAGCTGGCGGACATTGCCCGGCCAGTCATAGGCCTGGAGCGCGGCCATGGCCTCCTCGCTGATCTCGGGCGGGGGGATGCCCTGGTCGGTCGAATAGCGGGTGAAGAAATGCTCGGCCAGCGCGGGGATGTCGTCGCGCCGCTCGGCCAGCGAGGGGATCGCGACCGGGACCACGTTGAGCCGGTAGAACAGGTCCTCGCGGAAACGCTTCTCCTCCATCTCGACCGTGAGATCGCGCGTGGTCGAGGAGACCACCCGCACGTCGACCCCGATCTGCCGCGTCCCGCCGACCCGCACGAAGCTCTGGTCGGTCAGCACGCGCAGGATGCGGGCCTGGGTCGAAAGCGGCATGTCCGCGACCTCGTCGAGATAGAGCGTGCCGCCGTCGGCCGTTTCGAGGAGTCCGGGCCGGACCTGCTTGCCGTCGACCTCCTCGCCGAACAGTTCCTGTTCGAAACGTTCGGGCGTGATCCGGGCCGAGTTGACGAGGACGAAGGCGTTGTCCGCGCGATTGCTCCACGAATGGAGCAGGCGCGCGGCGACTTCCTTGCCCGCCCCCGCGGGGCCGGAGATCAGCACCCGGCTCCCGGTGTTGGCGACGCGTTTGAGGGTCGCGCGGACATTGTTGATCGCGGCCGAGTTGCCGGTGAACTCGCTCGCCCCCCACACGCCTTCGCGCAGGCGCGAATTCTCGCGGCGCAATTGCTCGGTCTCGGTCGCGCGTTCGACCAGCAGGAGCAGGCGCTCGGCCTCGAAGGGCTTTTCGATGAAGTCCATCGCCCCGCGGCTGACGGCGGAGACGGCGGTGTCGATGTTGCCGTGGCCGGAGAAGATGATCACCGGCAGGTTCGGCTCGCGCGCCTTGATCGCATCGAGCAGTTCCAGTCCGTCCATCTCGCTCCCGTGGAGCCACACGTCGAGCAGCACGAGGCTCGGCCGGCGTTCGTCGATCGCGGCCAGTGCGGCGGTGCTGTCGGCGGCGGTGCGGCAATCGTAGCCTTCGTCGCCGAGCACGCCGGCGACCAGTTCGCGGATGTCGCGTTCATCGTCGACGACGAGGATTTCAAGCGCCATGGGCGGCTCCCTTCGGGCTCGGGGTGGTGGGGGCGTCGGGCATCGTCAGCTCTCGCCGCCTAGGACTTGCGGATTGCGGGCGAAGCGCAGGGTCACGCGGGTGCCGCCGGCCTCGCCCGAGGCAAAGCTCATGTCCCCGCCGTGTTCGTCGACGATCTTGTTGACGATGGCGAGGCCGAGGCCGGTGCCCTTCTCGCGGGTGGTCATGTAAGGTTCGGTAATTCGGTCGCGATCGGTGGGAAGGCCGATGCCGTTGTCCTCGACCATGATGGTGATCATCTGGTCGTCGCCTTCCATCATCACCGCGATGCGACCTTCGTAATGTCCCCGGGCCTCGGCCGCGCGGGCCTCGACCGCCTCGACCGCGTTCTTGAGCACGTTGGTCATGGCCTGGCCGAGCTGGTGCCGGTCGCACAGCATCTCGCGGCTGCCGAGCCTTTCGGTCGAGACGCTGAAGTCGATGCCCGAATGGGCGACCTCCTGCAGGAACACCGCCTGCCGCACGAGATCGACAGGGTCCTCGGACCGGAACACGGGTTTGGGCAGGCGGGCGAAGGAGGAGAATTCGTCCACCATCTTGCGCAGCGCGCCGACCTGGCGGACGATGGTGCTGGTGAGCTCGTCGAACAGCTCGCCGTCGGCCTCCTCGATCTGCTTGCGATAACGCCGTTTCAGCCTTTCGGTGGCGAGATGGATCGGAGTGAGCGGGTTCTTGATCTCGTGCGCGATCCGCCGCGCGACGTCGGACCATGCGGCCTGTCGCTGGTCGAGCAATTGCCGCGTGATGTCCTCGAAGGTGATGACCGAACCGCTCGTCCCCGGTGCGACCTTGACCGCGAGGGTGAGAAGGTCGCTCCCCCTGGGGTGCGTGACGATCGCGCTTTCCTGCCCCTCGCGCGCGATGCGGTGCAGTTCGGGCGAAAGGTCCTCGAGCCGCATCCCCACCATGCTCGCGGGGTCGTGGGCGCCCTCCCGCGCGAGCAGGGCAGCGGCCGAACCGTTGAGGAGCAGCACCCTGCCCGCCGGGTCGACCGAGACCACCCCGGCGGTCACGGATTCGAGCACCGCCTCCATGAAGGCGCGGCGGTCGTCGATCTGGCGATTGGCCGAAACCAGGGCCTGCGTCTGCTTTTCGAGCTGCGCGGTCATGCGGTTGAAGGCGCGGTTGAGGAGACCGATCTCGTCCGCCCCGGTGCGCCCCTCGACCCGGAGCGCGAAATTGCCCTGCCCGACCTTGCGCGCCGCGCCGACGAGATCGGTCAGCGGCTCGACCTGGCGATCGGCGAAGCGCAGCGCGAACCAGATCGCGATCCCGACCAATAGCAGGCTGACCAGCACCAGCGCGATGTTGAAGCGCAGTTGCAGCGTGCGCGCGTCCCCCGTCAGCGTGTCGTAGGCGCGCGCGATCGCCTGCGCGCGCGACCACGAATTGAACATCGTCGCCTCGGTGTTGCGCGCGTTGTAGAGATAGATCCCGCTGTCCCGATCGACCGGGGCGATCGCGGCGATGCGTTCGGGGCTGCCCTCGACCACCACCAGTTCGCCGTCCTCCAGCCGGGAAAGCGCCCCCGTGCTGAATTCGAGCGGGCGGTTGTCCTCCATCAGGTCCATGATCGCCGCGGTCCGCAAGGCGCCGTCGCCGAGCCGCTGGATGATCGCGCTCTCGTTGATCTTCCGGCCCTGCGCCTGAAGCGCGTAGAAATCGGGGAATTCGTCATTGGCGAGCGTCCCGCCGCGGCTGAAATAGAACCGCATGTCGCCCGCCATGGCGAGGGTTTCGTCGCGCACGTCGCGCTGGTTCGCGTCGTAGTAGTTCTGCGCGAGCTCGTTCGCGTTCTCCATCAATCCGAGCGAATCGTCGGAGAACCAGAAATCGACGCCGGTCTGGAACAGGAAGGCGGCGAAGCCCGCGACCAGCAGGGTCGGGATGGCCGAAACCATCGAGAAGAAGAACACGAGACGGACATGGAGCCGCGCCGTGCTGCCCGCCGCGCGCCGCAGCGCCAGGCGGCGCCCGGCGAGGACAAGGATCGTCATCGCCGGGACCAGCGTCGCCATCAGCAGCAGCGAAACCTGCAGCGTCGGCACCAGCGCGCCCGCCTCGGGATCGCGCGAGAAGGCGTACCATGTTGCGGCCACCGCGAGAACGAGCCCGGCGAGCGAGAGCAATTCGAGCCAGAGGAAGACATTGGCCCTGCGCGAGGCGACGATGAAACGGCGCAGCCAGCGGGGCGAACGGCGGTTGAGCCGCAGGGCCGCGCGCTCGGCGGAGCCGGCCCGCGTCTCGGCGCGCCCGGCGCTTTGCGCCCCCGCTCCGCCGGGCGCGGAGGGCGCGCCCTCGCCGCTCGCATCCGGCACGCCGCCTTCCGGCACGGGAGTGGCTTCAGACGCCTCCATAGTTGCACCATTACAACGATAGTGTTGCAAGGATGCAAGGATATTCAGGGCAGAATGCGAAGGTTTTGCGTCAGACCGCCCTTGCGAAGCGTTCGGGCTCGATCGCCAGTTCGACGATCCGCTTGCGGAGCGTGTTGCGATTGATGCCGAGCAGCTTGGCCGCACGCAACTGGTTTCCGCGCGTCCGGGCGAGCGCGTGTTCGATCAGCGGCTTTTCGAAAGCGGCGATGGCGCGGGCGTGGAGCAGGCCGTCGGGCGGGCATTCGCTGGCCAGCCAGCTTTCGAGCGCGCCCGCGAGGTCGGGCGTCCCGGAGGCCGGGGCCGACGCGGGCGGCGCGGTTTCAGGTCCGACGACTTCGGCCAGCGTCGCGGCGTCGATCACCTCGTCGCGGGCCATCAGGGCAAGGCGATAGACCACGTTCCGCAATTCGCGGACATTGCCGCGCCACCGCCGCGCTTCGAGCGCGGCGATCGCATCGGGGGAAAGACGCCGCCGCGGCAACCCGTCCTCGACCGCCTGGGCAAGGAAATGCTGGGCCAGAACCTCGATGTCCTCGCGCCGGTCGCGCAAGGGGGGCAGCTGGATCGGGACGACGTTGAGCCGGTAAAAGAGATCCTCGCGGAACGCGCCCTGTTCGATCAGCGGGGCAAGGTCGCGATTCGTCGCGGCGATGATCCGCACGCTCACGGCGATTTCCTGCCGCCCGCCCACGCGCCTGATACGGCCCGATTGGAGCGCGCGCAGCAGCCGGGTCTGCGCCTCGGACGGCATGTCGCCGATTTCGTCGAGGAAGAGAGTGCCGCCATTGGCATGTTCGAACTTCCCGATGGCCTGCGCGATCGCCCCGGTGAAGGCGCCCTTTTCGTGGCCGAACAGCTCGCTTTCGATGAGGTCGGAAGGGATCGCCGCCGTGTTGACCGCGACGAACGGCCCGGTCGAGCGGCTGCCCAATTGGTGGATCGCCTCGGCCACCAGTTCCTTGCCGGTCCCGCTTTCGCCGGTGACAAGGACGGTGAGGTCGTTTCGCAGCACCCGCGCGATCATGCGGTAGACGCCCTGCATCGCTTGGCTGCGCCCGACCAGCGGCAGGCCCTCCCCGTCCGCGCCGGGTGCCTCGCCCTCGCCCGCGCCCGCAGCCCGGTCGCCCGCGCGCGCGCCGGTCGCGCCCGCCGCTTTCCCGACCGCCTGGACGAGCTGGTCGAGATCGAAGGGCTTGGGAAAATACTCGAACGCCTCGCTGTCGCTCGCGCGGACCGCGGTGTCGAGCGTGTTCTGGGCCGACAGCACGATCACCGGCATGGCGGGGGCCTCGCGGCGCACCGCCGCGAGGCTGGCGAGCCCGTCGCCGTCCTCGAGCAGGACGTCGGTGATCATCACCGCGAACCCGCTTTCGGCGAGCGCCGCGTCGCGTTCGGCGATGGAAAAGCAATGCCGGACCCTGAAGCCCTCGTCCTCGAGCGCGGCGCTGATCACGGTCGCAATCGCGCGGTCATCCTCAACCAGCAGGATCAGGGGGGCATCGTCGCGCGCCATCGCCCTACCCCTTGCCGCCAGGCTGCGGGTTGGCCTGGGACTTGGCCGGAGGCCGGCCTGGCGCCTGGGCGAGATGGATCCGGAAGTGGGTGAGTCCGAGCCGTGCGTCGCGTTCGTGGGTCACGCTGCCGCCCATGTCGAGCACCATCTTGCGGACCAGCGCAAGCCCGAGGCCCTGCCCATGCTGCTTGGTCGAGACGAACGGCTCGAACACCGCGCCGCGCAGCGCCGGGTCGATGCCCTTGCCGTTGTCGGTGACGGTTATCTCGATCGGCAGCTTCACCGGCCGGCCGAGCCGCATCGCGCTGAAGACGAGCCCGTGGACATAGCGCGTGCGGATCGTCACCTGCGGCGAACGCGCGCCTTCCATCGCGGCATCGCGGGCGTTGGAGAGCAGGTTGATCAGCACCTGTTCGAGCGCGTCGCGATTGGCGAGCACCGGGGGGATCGACGGATCGAATTCCTCGCGGAAGGCGACCTCGAAGGCGCCCTCGCCCGCCTTCGTCCCCGCGCTCGCGACGCGCACCGTGGCGAGCGCGCTGCGGATCGCCTCGTGCGGGTTGAGCGGTTCGGACGGTTCGCTGCGGGTGCTGCCCAATTGCTGCATCCGGTCGACCAGGCGGGCGATGCGGTCGACCTCGTCGGTGATCATCCGGGCGAGCGGCCGGTCACGCTGCGGCAGCTTGCGCGCGGCGAGCTGGGCGGCGCCGCGGATCGCGGAGAGCGGGTTCTTGATCTCGTGCGCGAGGATCGAAGGCCCCGGCGGCGCGCTCTCGCGCGCGTTCTCGACGCTCGCGGTGTCCTCGTGGGCGATTTTCGAGAGCGTCACCACCCGCCAGCCCGGCGCCCCGGAAAGCGGGGAAACGGTGAGGTTGACCTGCAGCTCGCTCTGCCGGAGGGTCAGCGCGAGTTCGCGCGCGACCAGCGCCTCGTCGGTGCGTTCGAGGCGCTTTTCGACCCGCGGGTCAAGCGGGCCGAGCAGAGCGAGTAGGTCCTGACCGACAAGGCGGCGCGCGCTCGTGCCGAGCAGGATCTCGGCCGCCTGGTTGACCTCGGCAATGCGGCCCTCGCCGTCGACCAGCAGCACGGCGAAGATCAGGCCCGCGATCTGGGCACGCGCATCGGGCGCGCGGTTCGTGTCCCCGACATCCCCGCTCCCGCCTCCGAGCGCCCGCCCCGACGCCATGGTCAGGCCGCCCGGCGTCTCAGGAAGGGTTCGTAGAAACGCTCGATCTCGCCCAGCACTTCGCGCGGGTCCTCGATCTGGTTCGCCTTGTTGCGGAAATCGGCCGAGCCGTGCATCCCCTTGGTGTACCAGCCGAGGTGCTTGCGCGCGATCTTGACCCCGACATCGCGCCCGTAATGGTCGAGCATCCGCTGGTAATGCTCCACAAGCACGGCGTATTGTTCATCGAAGCTGGGGCTCGGCCGGCTTTCCCCGGTGCGCCACCAGTGCATGACCTGGCCGAGCAGCCACGGCTTGCCATAGGCGCCGCGCCCGATCATCACGCCGTCCGCGCCCGATTGTTCGAGCGCGCTGGCAGCGTCCTCGATCCCGCAGATGTCGCCATTGACGATGACGGGGATCGAGACCGCCTCCTTGACCCGCCGGACGAACGCCCAGTCGGCGCTGCCCTTGTACATCTGGTTGCGGGTGCGGCCGTGGACGGTGATCATCTTCACGCCGAGGTCCTCGGCGATCCGGGCGAGGTCGGGCGCATTGAGGGTGGCATGGTCCCAACCCATCCGCATCTTGACGGTCACCGGCACCTTCACCGCCTTGACGGTGGCTTCCATCAGCTTCGTCGCCAGCGGCACCTCGCGCATCAGCGCGCTGCCCGCGTATTGCCCGACGACCTTCTTCACCGGGCAGCCGAAATTGATGTCGATGATCGCCGCGCCATTGCCCTCCTGCAGCTTCGCCGCCTCGGCCATGCTGCCGGGATCGCAGCCGACGAGCTGCATCGAGACGGGCTCCTCGACCGGATCCCAAGCGGTTTTCTGGAGCGACTGGCGCGTCTCGCGGATCGCCGCCTCGCTCGCGACCATCTCGGTCACGTTGAGGCCCGAGCCGTAGCGCCGCACGAGCGTGCGGAAAGGCATGTCGGTCACGCCCGTCATCGGCGCGAGCAGGACGGGGTCGGGGATCGTCACCGGGCCGATCTCGATCGGCTTCAGCGCCGGGGGTGTGGGAAGCTGTGTCATGCGGGGAAATGCCTAAATTTTGAGCAACGCATAGTCCATTGCGGAAATCCCGTCCAGCCCCTAAGCGCCGCGCTGGCATGGCAGGTGAGCGCCCCCTTCCCCCTTTCGCCGCGATCGTCGTGGCGGCCGGCAAGGGCCTGCGCGTGGGCGGCGTCCTGCCCAAGCAGTACCGCACCTGGCGCGGCCGGCCGCTGCTGCGCCATTCGGTCGAAACCCTGCGCGAGGCGGGCGCCGCGCCGCTGGTCGTCGTGATCGCCGAAGGGGCCGAGGACCATGCGCGCGCGGCGGTCGGCGATGCGACCGGCGTGCGCTTCGTCACCGGCGGCGCGAACCGGCAGGATTCGGTGCGCGCCGGGCTCGAGGCGCTGGCGGACGAGGCGCCCGCCCGGGTGCTCGTCCACGACGCGGCTCGCCCCGACCTGCCGCGCGCCGTCATCGAACGGCTGATGGATGCGCTTGCGGAACATCCGGGCGCGATCCCCGTCCTTCCCGTGGTCGATTCCCTCGCCGTCGCCAGCGCGCGTGGGACCATGGCCGACAAGGCCGACCGCGAAAGCCTGCGCCGGGTCCAGACGCCGCAGGCCTTCCGGTTCGAGGCGATCCTCGTCGCGCACCGGGCCTGGGTGGGCGGGACCGATGCGGGCGACGACGCGCAGGTGCTCGCCGCGAATGGCGGCGAAGTCGCGCTGGTGCGCGGCGACGAACGGCTGAAGAAAGTCACCTTCGCGGAGGACCTGATGGACAATGCCGCCGCCTTCCGCATCGGGCAGGGTTTCGACGTGCACCGGCTCGAGGCGGGTGAGGAATTGTGGCTGTGCGGGATCAGGCTCGAGCATGACATGGGCCTTGCCGGGCATTCCGATGCGGACGTCGCGCTCCACGCCATCACCGATGCCGTGCTCGGCGCGATCGGCGAAGGCGACATCGGCACGCATTTCCCGCCGAGCGACCCGCAATGGGCCGGGGCGCGTTCGGGCCGGTTCCTCGAACACGCCGTGAGCCTCGCGCGGGAAGCGGGCTATGCCCTCGCCAATATCGACCTCACGCTCATCTGCGAAGCGCCCAAGATCGGGCCGCATCGCGCCGCCATGCGGGCCGAGGTCGCGCGCCTGGCCGGGCTTTGCGAAAGCGCGGTCAGCATCAAGGCGACCACTACCGAAAGGCTCGGCTTCACCGGCCGGGGCGAGGGAATCGCGGCCCAGGCCATCGTCGCCCTTTCGCGCGAGGAACGCCCGTGAGAGAATGGCAGGCATGACGACACGCTTTCTCGCCCCCGCGCTCGCCCTGTTCGCGCTCGCGCAGGCCAGCGCCGCGGAGGCCCGGCAGGCCTGCGCCGCGCCGCGCGACATCGACGATGCGATGACCTATGCCATGCCGCTCGCCTTCGAGGCGACCCGCGCGGCCTGCGGCACCACACTCCAGCGGGACGGCTTCCTCGCGCGGGAGGGCGACCGGCTTGCCGCGCGGTTCCGCGAGCGGCAGGACGCGGCCTGGCCGGGCGCGCTCAGGGTCCTGCGGCTGATCGTCGAGCAGCGCGGGTCCGATCCCGCCGCCGGCGAGATCGATTTCGCCGAGGTCATCGATACCGTCCCGCCCGAGACCCTGCGCCCGCTCGCCGACGCGCTGCTGCGCCAGATGGTCGCGCAGGAGATCCGCCGCGAGGATTGCCGCGATATCGAACGCGGGCTCGAACTGCTGAGCCCGCTTCCGGTCGAGAACATCGCGGGGCTGCTGACCTTCCTCATCGACCTTTCCGAAACGAACGAAATCAGGATCTGCGCCGCGAGGCCGGAAGCGGGAGCCGCGAAATGAACCCCTACCTCCTGCCCGACGACATTGCCGCCCTCGCCGAGCGGGTCATCGCCGAGAACGCCGCCGCGGGGCGCACGGTCGCGCTCGCCGAAAGCTGCACCGGCGGGCTGGTCGCCGGCGCGCTGACCGAGATCGCGGGCTCCTCCGCAGTGCTCGACCGCGGCTTCGTCACCTATTCGAACGAGGCGAAGATGGAATCGCTGGGCGTCGCGCGCGACATCATCGAAACCTTCGGTGCAGTCTCGATCGCCTGCGTCTGGGCGATGGCGCAGGGCGCGCTCGAACGTTCCAATGCCGATGTCGCGGTAGCGATCAGCGGGGTCGCGGGTCCGGGTGGCGGCACGACGATCAAGCCGGTCGGCACGGTCGTCTTCGCCCGCGCCACCCGGGCCACGGAAGGCGAGCCCGAAGGCGAGCTCAAGCATTTCGACGGCGGCGACGGGCCCGGCGCGCGCGCCTCGATCCGGCGTCAGGCGACGCTGTGCGCGCTGGAACTGCTGTTGCCGTAAAGCTCGTCCGCGCGGGTTTCGAAAGCGGTCACCATCTTGCGGAAGGCACGGTCGAAATACTGGCCCGCGATCCGTTCGAACAGTTTGTTCTTGAAGGTGAAATCGACCGCGAAATCGATCTCGCAGCTGTGCTCGTCGAGCGGGCGGAAGGTCCAGACATTGTCGAGGTCGGAGAGCGGCCCGTCGAGATAGATCACCTCGATCTCCTTCGGGCGGCGTTTCAGCACGCGCGAGGTGAAGCTTTCGCGGATCGCCTTGAAGCCGACCACCATGTCCGCGATCATCTCGGTCTCGCTGTCGGAACGTATGCGGGTCGCGATCACCCAGGGCAGGAATTCGTCATAGCGCTTCACGTCGGCAACGAGGTCGAACATCTGTTCGGCGCTGTAGGGCAGCCTGCGCGTCTCGCGGATTCCGGGCATGGAGGTCAGGCCTTTTCCCGCGCGGCCTGCTTGGCAAGGCGCTCCTCGCGCGCGGCGCGCATCCTCGCGAAATCGTCACCCGCATGGTAGCTCGAACGGGTCAGCGGGCTCGATGCGACCTGGAGGAAGCCCTTGGCCCGCGCGATCGCGCCATAGGCGTCGAACGCCTTGGGGGTGACGAACTCCTCCACCTTGGCGTGCCTGGGCGTGGGCTGGAGATACTGGCCCATGGTGATGAAATCGACCTCGGCCGAACGCATGTCGTCCATCACCTGGTGCACCTCGAGCCGTTCCTCGCCGAGCCCGAGCATGATGCCCGACTTGGTGAAGATCATGGGGTCGTGCGCCTTCACCTCCTCCAGCAAGCGCAGGGAGGCGTAATAGCGTGCGCCCGGGCGGATCGTCGGGTAGAGCCGCGGGACGGTTTCGAGGTTGTGGTTGTAGACGTCGGGACCCGCTTCGCAGATCATCTCGACCGCGCGGCGCATCTTGCCGCGGAAATCGGGGGTGAGGATCTCGATCGTGGTGCCCGGCGTGGTGCGGCGCAGGGCCTCGATCACCTTGACGAACTGCATCGCGCCGCCATCGGGCAGGTCGTCCCGGTCGACGCTGGTGATTACGATGTGTTCGAGCCCCATCTTGGCCGCGGCGATCGCGGTGTTCTCGGGCTCCATCGGGTCGACCTTGCGCGGCATCCCGGTCTTGACGTTGCAGAAGGCGCAGGCGCGCGTGCAGACGTCGCCGAGGATCATGACGGTCGCGTGCTTCTTGGTCCAGCACTCGCCGATATTGGGGCAGGCCGCCTCTTCGCACACGGTGTTGAGGTTGAGCTCGCGCATGAGCCGACGGGTCTCGTGATAGCCTTCGCCCGCGGGCGCACGGACGCGGATCCAGTCGGGCTTGCGCTGGCGGGCCGGGCGCGGCTGATCGTGCGGCTGCGGCGTGTTCGCGAGATCGTTCATGCGCGCTACTTAAGACCCGTTCACCCTGCCCGCAACCGCGCTGATCTCCTCCTTTGTGAGGGGCGCGCGGAATTCTTCGCAAAACCCGCTGCGCCGCGCGCAACGCCTGCCTTGGCCGGCCCCCGCGCCCGGCGCCGCCCTTGCGAGAGGACGAACCGGGTGCCCGAATTCGCCGCGATGCCCGGGGCCTCCACTCGCTCGACAAGGCGAGCGGCGCGTTCGGGGCGACCGGACAGTCAAGATCGCGATTGGACTTGCCGCGAACGAGCCGCTCGCCCAAATGGGCGCAATGTCACAACCCTTCTCCAACAACATCGCCCTGCTCATCGACGCGGACAACGCCAGCCATGCCGCGATCGACCCGGTTCTCACCGTCCTTGCCGAACTCGGCCAGGTCAACATCCGCCGCGCCTACGGCAACTGGCGCAAGACCAGCCTCAAGGGGTGGATCGACAAGATGCACCGCTATGGCATCGACCCGCAGCAGCAGTTCGACCTGACCAAGGGCAAGAACGCGACCGACATGAAGATGACGATCGACGCGCTCGACCTGCTTTACGGCGGACGCGTCCACGGGTTCGGCATCATGAGCTCGGACAGCGATTTCATGCCGCTCGCGATGCGTATCCGGCAGGACGGCCTGCCGGTCTATGGCTTCGGCGGGGCCAAGACGCCCGAAGCCTTCCGCGAGGCCTGCACCCGCTTCATCGACGTCACCGCCCTGCTGCGCGCCGACAAGGCGGACAGGGCCGCGCCCCGGCGCGGCGGAGGCAGGGCGGCGCCGGGCAACGGCGCGGGCTCGAGCGTGGAAAAGGACGCCGCCTCGGGCGGGATCGACGAAGGACTGCTGAACCTGCTGGTCGATGCCTACAACGCATCGAAGCGCGACGAAAACGGCTATGCCAAGCTCTCCGAAGTCGGCCAGCGCGCGGGCAACCGGTCGAGCTTCGACACCCGCAATTATGGCTTCGCGCGGCTTTACGACATGCTCGATGCAGTCCCGAACTTCGCGCTCGAACGGCGCGAAGGTGGCGAGATCTGGGTCAAGCGCCTGCGCTGATCGCAGGGCATTGGGCGAAAAAAGGGCGCCCGGAGCAGTGCTCCCGGCGCCCTTCCCTTGTATCGGGGTGAGGGCCGGTCAGCCGCCGGTCATCCCGGTGGCTGCGGCCGGCTGCGTCCCGCCCTGTTCGGCATTGGCATAGGCCGTCCACAGCTTGGCGATCGGGGCGCGATCGCCGTCGACCTGGCCGAGCAGTTCGACCGCCTCGTCGTACTTGCCGAGTTCGATCTTGGCGATCGCGAGCCGCAGCCGCGCCTCGTTCTGTTCGACGCCGGGCATTCCGAGCGCCTTTTCGTAGAAGGTTTCCGCCTTCACGAAATCGTCGTAGCTCAGGAAGGCATCGGCCGCGCCCGACACGACCCTGAGCGCGGCGCCATCGGCCATCGCGTCGCTCTCGAGCGCGGGCAGGTCTTCCCGGTCGCTGTCGATCCGACCCTTGGCAAGGTCGAGCGCTTCGGAAAGGAAGAGGTTGTCCTGGCTGACCACGCCCGACGCATAGCCTTCCTCGATCACGTCGCGCACTTCCTTGGGCAGGCGGCGCGCATCCGCCGACTCGACGTAGTATTCGTAGTCCGACGCATCGTCCATCGCATCGACCCGCCGGCTGAGCCGCAGGAGATCGAGGATTTCGCCGCCTTCGAAGGTGTTGAGGTTGCGCGTCAGGTTGATCGCGTCGCGCCAGTTGGTCGTGCTGGGGTAATCGCCGATCCAGTCGATCGTGATGTCGTAGAGATCGGGCACGACTTCGTTTTCATAGGCGACGGTGATCCCGCGGCGATACCACTGTTCGGGCACCTCCTCGCCCGCCGACTGGCGATCGGAGATGGCGCTGGCGAGATAGTTGAGCCCCTGCCGCACGTCGCCGGCCGAGAAATAGTTCTCCGCCATCGCGATCTGCAGGTCCGGACGACCGATCGTCTCGGTGGTGAAATTGTTGTCGATCGCCGCCTGGAGGTAGCCGCGCGCCTTTTCGTACTGCTCCATGCCGTTGGCGAGCTGGTAGGCGATGAAATTGAACCGGCCGAGCTGGTCGGGCGGAACCCTGCCGCCTTCGAGCATCATTTCCATGCCGGTGAGCTGGAGCCTTTCGTCCTTGAGCTTGGCGCCTGCGTTGAAGGCGACGTTGCCGGTGTAGAACTTCTCGTCGTTCGACTGCGCCAGCGGGATCAGTTGCTCGATCTGCGGGCGCAGCGCGGCCACGTCGGTGCCTTCCGCGTTCATCGCTTCCTGCACCGGCAGGAACGCCTCGCGGAACTCCTCGGAAAGCTCGGGCGCCGCTTCCTCTTGCTTCTTCTTGCGCTGGGCGTGCGCCTCGGTCGGCATCACGGCGGTCGCGACGACGGCGGTGCCGGTGGCGAGCGCGATGGCAAGGGCAAGGCCGGAAAACGGCTTGCGGGGCTGGCGGGTGGTCATGCGGATATCCTCCTCGAGGGGTTTTCGCGCGCTCTTGCAGGCGCAGTGTGTTTTTCTGCCGCGCCTTTGCTACGGGCGCGAGGGGTTTGCAATTGCGTCTAGGCCAATCGGTCTGAACGCGCTTTGAATGCCGATCTCGCGGCCGGATTCAACCCCCTTGTTCAACAGGAGGCGCGCTTTCGGCGAAAGGCGATGAACGGCGGCTGACAAGCCCGGCGCTTCCCGGGAAATGTGGAAAAAGAACGCGATGTTCCCGTCCCGTTCGTGCGGACGAGTGGCGCATCGGGGGTCGAGGGCCTACATTGCAGATCGCGCAAACGCATCAGAACACAATCGAAACGGCACCAGGCCTTGAGCGACGATACCGACATTCTCGATTCCCCCGCCCCTTCCGGCGAATATGACCGCATCGACATCGTCGATGAAATGAAGACGAGCTATCTCGATTACGCGATGAGCGTGATCGTCAGCCGGGCGCTGCCGGACGTGCGCGACGGGCTGAAGCCGGTGCATCGGCGGATCCTCTACGCGAGCCAGGAAGGCGGCTTCGTCGCCGGGCGGCCCTATCGCAAGAGCGCCAAGATCGTCGGCGACGTGATGGGCAACTACCACCCGCACGGCGATGCGGCGATCTACGACGCGCTCGCGCGGATGACGCAGGACTGGTCGATGCGCGTGCCGCTGATCGACGGCCAGGGCAATTTCGGATCGATGGACCCCGATCCGCCCGCCTCGATGCGCTACACCGAGGCGCGGCTGGCGCGCGTGGCGAACACGCTGCTCGACGATCTCGACAAGGACACGGTCGATTTCCAGGACAATTACGACGGTTCGACCCGCGAACCGCAGGTCCTCCCGGCGCGCTTTCCCAACCTGCTGGTCAACGGCGCGGGCGGGATCGCGGTCGGTATGGCAACGAACGTCCCGCCGCACAATCTGGGCGAGGTGATCGACGGTTGCCTCGCCTTCATCGAGAACCCGGCGATAACGTCGGAAGAGCTGACCGAATACATCCCCGGCCCCGATTTCCCGACTGCTCCTCTGATCCTCGGCACCAGCGGGGCCAAGGCGGCCTACACCACCGGGCGCGGCTCGATCCTGATGCGCTGCCGCCACGAGATCGAGGAGAAGCGCGGCGAGAAGCGCGCGATCGTGCTCACCTCGATCCCCTACCAGGTCGGCAAGTCGAACCTCGTCGAAAAGATCGCCGAGGCGGCCAAGGATCCCGACAAGGACCGCCGGATCGAAGGCATTTCGGACATCCGCGACGAAAGCTCGCGCGAGGGGATGCGCGTGGTGATCGAGCTGAAGCGCGACGCCTCGCCCGAAGTGGTGCTCAACCAGATCTGGCGGCGCACCCCGGCGCAATCCTCCTTCCCCGCGAACATGCTCGCGATCCGCGGCGGACGGCCCGAAACGCTCACCCTGCGCGACATCGTGCAGAGCTTCATCGCCTTCCGCGAAGAGGTCATCACCCGCCGCACCAAGTTCGAACTGAACAAGGCGCGCGAGCGGGCGCATGTCTTGCTCGGCCTCGTGGTGGCGGTGTCCAATCTCGACGAAGTGGTGGCGATGATCCGCAGCGCCGCCAACCCGTCCGCGGCGCGCGCCAGGCTGCTCGCCAAGGAATGGCCGATCGGCGACATCGCGCAGTACATCCGCCTGGTCGAGGCGATCGAACCGACTGCCGACGAGGCAGGCGGGACCTATCGCCTGTCCGAACGGCAGGTGAAGGCGATCCTCGACCTGCGCCTCCACCGCCTGACCGCGCTGGGACGCGACGAGATCGGCGACGAGCTCAAGGAACTCGCCGACAAGATCGAGGAACTGCTCGCCATCCTCGCCGACCGCGCGAAGCTTTACCGGGTGATGCGCGAGGAGCTGGAAGAGATCCGCGCGACCTATGCCACCCCGCGCGTCTCCGAAATCGCGCCCGCATGGGACGGGCTCGATGACGAGGACCTGATCGAACGCGACGACATGGTCGTCACCGTCACCCTCGGCGGCTACATCAAGCGCACCGCGCTTTCGACCTTCCGCGCGCAGGCCCGCGGCGGCAAGGGTCGCGCGGGCATGGCGACCAAGGACGAGGACGCGGTGGTCGAACTCTTCGTCACCTCGACCCACAACCCGGTGCTGTTCTTCACCAACACGGGCCGCGTCTATCGCCTCAAGGTCTGGAAGCTGCCCGAAGGCGGCCCCTCGACCCGCGGGCGGCCGATGGTCAACCTGCTCCCGCTCGCCGATGACGAGCGCGTGACCAACGTCCTCCCCCTGCCCGAGGACGAGACGGAATGGGACCGGCTCGGCATCGTCTTCGCGACCGAACAGGGCATGGTGCGGCGCAATTCGATGGACGCCTTCACCAATGTGCCCACCAACGGGAAATACGCGATGGGCTTCGTCGAGGGATCGGGCGACCGGCTGATCGGCGTGCGGCTGGTCGGCGAAACCCAGGAGATCTTCCTCGCCAGCGACGCGGGCAAGGCGATCCGTTTCGCCGCGACCGACGCGCGCGAAACCAAGAGCCGCACCGGGATCGGCGTGCGCGGCATGGCGCTGAAGGAGGATGCCAAGGTCGTCAGCCTCGCCGTGCTCGACCGGCTCGAAGCCGACATGGAAACGCGCGAAGCCTACCTGCGCGCGGCGCCGTGGAAGAACAACGACGCCGAGCCGACCCTGCCCGCGGAACAGATGGAGGCGATGGCGAGCCGCGAGGAATTCATCCTCACCATCACCGCCAACGGCTACGGCAAGATTTCCTCGGGATACGAATACCGCACGATCGGGCGCGGCGGGCAGGGGATCGCCAATATCGGCACGCCGGAAAGCAATCCCGAACGCAATGGCCCGGTGGTGGCGAGCTTCCCCGTGCGGCACGGCTCGCAGCTGATGCTCGTGACCGACCAGGCGAAGCTCATCCGGATGCCGATCCACTTCCGCCACCTGATCGAAGGCGGATTCGAACCGCCGCAGAAAGGCTTTGCCATCTACGGGCGCGGTTCGTCCGGCATCCGCATCTTCGACGTCGCCAGAGGCGAGCACATCGTCGGCGCCGCGCTGATCGACGAGACCGAGGAGCCGGAAAACGAGGCGGAAGAGGCGGTGGTCGAGGAAATGGTCGAACGGCGCGGCGGCGGCGACCAGACCTCGCCCGAGACGCCGCCCCATTCCGACCGCGACATCGACGGCGAACCGGGCGGCTAGACCCGATCGTCAGCTTTCGTGATCGGCGCGCAGGGTCTGCACCACACCGGTCGCGATCATCACCTGGCCGGCATAGTAGAGCGGCCAGACGAGCAGGTCGGGCAGCGGGGCGAGGTTCATCGGGCCGAAACGGGTGAACAGCAGCCAGTCGCTGACAACGAACAGCACCGCGCCGAGCCCCACCCGGTAGCGCGGGAAACGGCTCAGCCACGCCCCCGCCGCCATCGCGCCGAGCACCGCGCCATAGGCGGCGATGTCGAGCCGCCCGCTCGCCAGCCACGAGATCAGCGGGCCGGCGACCGCGAGCGTCCCGGCAAGCAGGCGCTGGCTCGTTGTCGGGCTTTCGCGCAGATTGCGGGCATAGAGCAGGATCGCGGCCAGGTGGGACAGGATGAAAAGCGCGCCGCCCGCCTCGAAGGACAGCTCGATCGCCATGTCCCCCGCCGCCGACAGGGCGAGCGCGAGGACGAGGATCGCCCCGTCGGCGCGGCGGGTGCGGCGCATCGCGTAGGCTGCAAGCAGGCCCACCCCCGCGCCCTTGAGCAGGATGCCCCAGATCCCTTCGCCGATCGGGTTGTTCCAGAGGAAATAATAGGCGCAGGCCGCGACCACGCTCGCCAGCAGCCAGGGCCGGTGATCGGCCAGCGCGCGTTTCGCCATCGTCCCCTTGACTCCTCCCCTCGCCTCCCTCGCCCGACCGGGAGGGCTTGCGGGCGCGCTAGCACGCAATTACCTCGCGTTCCATGACCCACAGGACCTACGACGTGCACATCATCGGCGGCGGGCTCGCCGGGAGCGAGGCGGCCTGGCAGCTCGCCCGGCGCGGGGTGCGCGTGCGCCTGTCCGAAATGCGCGGGAGCGGGGACACGACCCCGGCGCACCAGACCGACGGGCTGGCGGAACTCGTCTGTTCGAACAGCTTCCGTTCGGACAATGACGAGACGAACGCGGTGGGCCTGCTCCACCACGAGATGCGGGCGCTCGCTTCGATCGTCATGCGAGCAGGCGAAAAGGCGCGCGTGCCCGCCGGGAGCGCGATGGCGGTCGATCGCGACCTGTTCTCGGCAGAGGTGCACCGCGCGCTCGAAGACCATCCGAACGTGACCATCGTGCGCGAACGGATCGACATCCTGCCCGAAACGGGCCTTGCTATCGTCGCGACCGGGCCGCTCACCGCCGCCGGCCTGGCCGGCAGCATCGTCGCGGCGACCGGGGAGGAACGGCTCGCCTTCTTCGATGCGATCGCGCCGATCGTCTATCGCGACAGCATCGACATGACGAAGGCGTGGATCCAGTCGCGCTGGAACAAGACCACGTCCGCCTCGAACGAGGACGGCGACTACATCAACTGCCCGATGACGAAGGAGCAGTATCTCGCCTTCCACAAGGGCCTGATCGAGGGCGAGAAAAGCGAATTCAAGGAGTGGGAGAAGGACACGCCCTATTTTGACGGCTGCATGCCGATCGAGGTCATGGCCGAGCGCGGGGTCGACACGCTGCGCTATGGCCCGATGAAGGGCGTGGGGCTCGACAATCCCTACGACACGACGCCCGAATTCCCGCAGGGGCGCTGGCCCTATGCGGTGGTGCAGCTGCGCCAGGACAACAAGCTCGGCACGCTGTGGAACATGGTCGGCTTCCAGACCAAGCTCAAATACGGCGCGCAGGTCGAACTGTTCCGCACCATTCCGGGGCTCGAGAACGCGGAATTCGCGCGTCTCGGCGGCCTCCACCGCAACACCTTCCTCAATTCGCCGCAGGTGCTCGACCGCCAGCTGCGGCTGCGCGCGGCCCCGCACATCCGTTTCGCCGGGCAGGTCACGGGCTGCGAAGGCTATGTCGAGAGCGCGGCCATCGGGCTTGTCGCCGGGATAATGGCCGCGGCCGAGCTGGCGGGACGGGAATGGATCCCGCTGCCCGCGACGACCGCGATGGGGGCGCTGCTGAGCCACATCACCGGCGACGCGGAGGCATCGACCTTCCAGCCGATGAACGTCAATTTCGGGCTGTTCCCGCCGCTCCACGAGGTCAGGAAGAAGGCGCGCAAGCAGGCCTATACCGAAAGGGCCAAGGCCGACCTCGCCCGCTGGATCGCCGAAACGCGCGAGGTCGTCCCGGCCTGAGCCTCAGCAGCGGCACTCGGGCGCCTTCGGCCTGGGCTTGGGCGCACTGGTGGCGAATTCGGCCGGGGTCAGTTCGCCGTCCTTGTCCGCGTCCATCGCGTCGAAGCGTTCGGCGGTCGTGACCGCCCATTCCTCGAAGGTGAGCAGGTTGTTGCCATCGACGTCGAGCTTGCGAAAGGCTTCCGAGCGCGAAGCCATCATCTCGGTCCGGGTGATGCGCCAGTCGCGGTTGCGGTCATAGCGGAAGAAACGCCGCTGTTCGCGGGTGAGTTCGCTCGCCTCGGGCGGCTCGGGGCCTTCCATGTCGCCCGGATCGGTTATCGGCAGGTCGAGCGGATCGGGCGGCGGTTCCTCCGCTTCGGGCGGCGGCGGGGCGCTGGCTTCGATCGTTGCCCTGCCCTGCCACCAGAAGACGCCGATCCCGGCAAGCACCACGCCTGCCACCGCGCCGAGGATCGCCTCACGCATGATTGTGCTCCCCTGTTTTTGGAGAGGAATATACCAATTCAGCGGCCGAGGATAGCCGCCCGCATCGCCGCCAGCGCCGCGCCGCGCCCCTCCATCAGGGGACGTCCCCCGCGCCGCAGCGCCCGGACCGCCAGCGCATCGAGCACGGCGAGGCCCCTGAGCGGACGCAGCAGGCGGCCGCCCTTCCCGACCTGTTCGCGCCCGATCGCGACGAAGCGCTCGCGTTCCGCCTCCTGCGACAGGCGGGGGGCCGCTTCGGCAATCGCCCAGCGCATTCCCGCCGTGCGCGCGCGGGCCGCCTGCTCCCCATCCGCCGCCAGCGCGGCGAAGGGCGCAGCGCGTCCGGCGGCGAAGGCGAGGATGTCGGACCGCTCCATCGCTTCGGCGGCGACGAGCACCTCCCATGCATCGACCAGTTCGCCGAGCGCATCTTCCCGCCCCCGCCAGTGGCGCCCGATCGCATCGAGCACCGCATCGCCCTGCGGACGGCTATCGGGCGGGCTTGCGAGCGTGTCGCGCCACCAGGCGAGGCGCATCTGGCCGAGCATGACCTCGCTCGTCTGCCCGGCGATCCGGGCGAGCCGCGTGTCGAGCGCGAGGGCCGAACCCATCGCCCCGCGCAGCGCGGGCGGCGTGTGGGCGAGCGCCATTTCGGCTTCGGGCGGCAGGTCTTCGTCCGGCAGGGTCACGGCCCGAGCGCTCTTGCTGGCGCGCGCGGTGCCCTGTCAAGCCGCTTGCGGCGCGCCGCTCAGCAGGCGTGGAGGTCGGTGCCCTCGACCGGAGTCACGTTCATGATCGCCTGGCCGCGGGTGCGGAAGGTCGCCGTCTCGCGGAAGATGCCGCTGTCGGGGATGATGCCCGTGACGATCCCTTGGGTGATGAGCGGCTCGTAAGGATAGAAGACCTCCGCGACGATCACCATCTGGTTCTGCAGCAGTTCGAGGTCGTTGGCGAGTTCGACCGCCGGCCCGTCCGCGATGTCGTCCGTGTCGGTCCACTGCGTCCCGACGTCGCTCGCATGGCTCCCCTCGAACATGCAGCGCTGCCAGGCGATCTTGTTTTCGACCCCATCGGAATCGCGGTCGTAAATGCCGACCACGGCAGTGATGATCACATTGCCCCCGTTCTCGAACGGGAACGGCCGCGCGACCTTGGGGACGGCGGCGAACATGTCGCCGATCTGGCGCTCGTTCGGCGGCACCTGGTTGCTCGCGACGAGATCGGCCACGGTCGCGGCGATCCGCTCGGTCTTCTGGCGGGCGAGCACGACATTGGTGAATTCGAGCCCGACCAGCCCGAACCCGACGAAGATCGGCAGGGTGTAGGCGAATTCGATGAAGGCCAGGCCCGTTTCGTCACGGGCAAGCCGCCGGGCGAAGGCGGCGGCGGCGGCGCGTCCGCGGGCAGCGCTGGAACGGATCGTCGCCGGGCTCAGCATTCCGCGTCCTTGAACGGTTCGTTGCGGACCACGGTTTCTGCCGAAAGCGCATAGAAGCCCTCGTTGCCGTTGATCGCCTGGGCGACGAAGGGCACGAGCGAGACAACCTCCATGCTGGCGGAGAATTCCACGACCTCGCCGAACTGGCCGAAGTTGCCTTCCTTGCCCATGTCGTCGTCCCACTGGCCGTTGCCGTTGATGTCCTGGTAGGATTCGCCCGGGTCCCACGTCCCGCTCCCATCGATGTCGTTGAAGGGTTCGGGATTGCCGACATTGCGGAAATTCGTGCCGTAGGAGCGCACCTCGAGCTTGGGCGGCTTGTCGTTGAAGGTCGAGACGACCGCGAGCCGCTCCATCAGCTCCTCCTCGATCAGCTCGGCGGTCTGCGCCGGGCATTCGGCGACCTTGGATTCGCGCGAAGCGACCAGGATCGCGCTTTCGAGCGTCGAGCGCGCGAAAGCGACATAGCCCATTTCGAGCAGGGCCAGGAGGAGCATGAACATGACCGGCGCGACGAAGGCGAATTCGACGATCGTCACCCCATCGCGTTCGCGCGCCAGTCTGCCGAACAGGTGGCGGGTCATTGCGAGAGCCTCAGGTCGATCAGCTCCGAGGCGATCTGGACGAAGGCGTTGTTGAGCTCCGCCCCGTTCGCCGCCGAGAAGAAGTGCGTGTTGCGATCGGAGGCGCAGACTCGGAACATCTCGCGGGTGCGATTGCCCGCCGCGTTTTTGCTGAGCGCAAAGGCGATCGTGTAGATCTCGATGCCGTCCGCCTTCATCGCCTCGCAGGTCTTGGCAAAGCGGCGCGAAAGGTGCTCGATTGTGTCGTTCTTGCCCGTGCCGCTGATGATGAGGCGGTCCTCGTAGGTCTTGTAGGCGGTGTAGGCCGTGTCGAGAACCCTGCCCGAGGACCCGGGGCGCCCGTCGTCGCGGCTGTCGAAGTTCCCGTCGGTCATGAAGATCACGATCTTCTTGTTCGGAACGTCGTTCGGACGATTGCGGATGAACACGTCGTCGCGCTCCATCAGCCGGTAGGCCCAGGTCATCGCGGCGTTGTGAAAGGTCCCGGTGCCGGGCATCAGGGCGTAGTTCTCGTCGTCGATGTAGCTCCTGAGCGAGCTCTTGGTCGCCTCGTAGGACACGGGAAGCGCCTGCTGCGGGCACTGGTAGTTGGGCGAAGGACCCCACATGTTGTTGGGCGAGGCGTTCTTGTTCTCGCCCGACTTGTGGCTGTAGAAGCGTGCCTCGCGGTAGTCGTCCTTGTCCGGCAGGCGGTCGAAGTCGATCACCGAGTTGTTCTGGTCGCACCGCCGGGGATTGCCGTTGTTCCTGTTCTTGCAGATGTCGTTGCCGTGCAGGCGCACCAACGCCTCGCGGATCGTGGGAATGTCGAAGAAATCGTCCTGCCTGTTGTTCGGGATCTCGTACCGGTTGTTGATGTCCTGAAACGAATCAACGTAGATCGGCGGGTAGATGAACGGCTCGAACTTAGGCATGCCGTTTTCGCCCGGCATGTTGGCGGTGATGTCGTAGGCGCCCGGATCGACGTAGAAGCGATCATCGGAAATGTTGCGGATGGTCTGGTCGGCGAACACGCAGCCCTTCCAGCCGAGCCGATCATTGAGGCCGATGTCGGTGAAGCCGGGGCGGCTCTGGACCATGCTCGAATCCGCGGCCGCCACCAGATGGCCGACATTGACCATCGTGTTGTAGGGCAGGATCCCGACCGCGAAGTTCTCGCGCGTGTCCTTGCTGCCGTAGATCGTGTTGACGAAATTCTTGGCCGCCGTCTTGAGGTCGCGCATCCGCGCGCCCCGCATCGACCCGGTGTTGTCGAGCACCAGCAGCGCCTCGATCGCGGTCGGGAGGGTCTCCGACGCCTCGGCCACGGCGCGCGCGCTGATCGGCAGGGTATCGATCCCGACGAGCCGCAGCAGCGTCGTGTCGATCGTGCCGCGCACGCTCACCGTGGCGGTGATCACGTCGTTCCGGTCGACCACGTTCACGTCCGGCGTTTCGAGAGTCGCTTTGAGATAGCCGATCGGGAAATTGGCGTAGATGTAATCCTCGCTGATTTCCTGTGCCTGGCTTTCGGAATTGCTCGAGAGCTGCTTGGCCCGCACGGTCGCGAGCGCGCTTGCGTCGGCGGCGCCCTGGAGCTTGGAATTGGCGAGGTAGGCGCGGCCGAAATCGACCCCCGCCCCGATCATCGCCATGGTCGGGATGAGCGCGGCCGCCATCATCGGCAGGACGCTCGCGCTGCTATCGCCGAAAAGCCCCCGCAGCCACCCGCGGGAGTTGGAAACGCCGGTTCCCGAAGATGCCAAACCCGTGTCTGCTCGCATGAGAGTTCCCCTGATTTGGGGAACGCACTATGGGTCCAGCGCTAAGAATTCGTAAAACTTCATCCTTACCGGGCCTTGCCGCGGGCGGATTTTCCTCAGCGGTAACAGACCTTCTTCACCGCCTCGACGATCCGGTCCGCATCGATCAGCGCAAGCTTTTCGAGGTTGGCGGCATAGGGCAGCGGCACGTCCTCGTTGCACACCCGCAGGACCGGCGCGTCGAGGTGGTCGAACCCTTCCTCCATGCAGATCGCAATCACCTCGCTCGCGATCGAGCAGGTCGGCCAGCCTTCCTCGGCGATGACGAGGCGGTTGGTCTTGGCGAGGCTGTCGAGGATCGCCTGCCGGTCGAGCGGGCGCAGTGTGCGAAGGTCGATGACTTCGGCATCGATCCCCTCCTGCGCGAGCCGTTCGGCCGCTTCGAGCGCGAAGCCGACGCCGATCGAATAGGAGACGATGGTGGCGTCCTTCCCTTCGCGCACCACGCGCGCCTTGCCGATGGGAAGGACGTAGTCGTCAAGGTCGGGCACGTCGAAACTGCGTCCGTAGACGAGCTCGTTCTCGAGGAATACCACCGGGTCCTCGCTGCGGATCGCGGCCTTGAGCAGGCCCTTGGCATCGGCGCTGTCATAGGGCGCGATGACCACGAGGCCGGGAACGCTCGCATACCATGGCCCGTAGTTCTGCGAATGCTGCGCCCCGACCCGGCTAGCTGCGCCGTTGGGACCGCGAAAGACGACGGGACAGCGCATCTGGCCGCCCGACATGTAATTGGTCTTGGCCGCCGAGTTCACGATGTGGTCGATCGCCTGCATGGCGAAGTTGAAGGTCATGAACTCGACCACCGGGCGAAGGCCGCCCATCGCCGCGCCCGTGCCGATCCCGGCAAAGCCGTATTCGGTGATCGGCGTGTCGATCACGCGTCTCGGTCCGAATTCGTCGAGCAGGCCCTGGGTGACCTTGTAGGCGCCCTGGTATTCAGCGACTTCCTCGCCCATCACGAAGACGCGCGGGTCGCGGCGCATCTCCTCGGCCATCGCATCGCGCAGCGCCTCGCGCACGGCGATCGAGGTGAACCCGGTGCCCTCGGGGACCTGCGGGTCCGACGCCGCATCGCGCGGCGGCCTGGTATCGGGGACCGAGGCGCCTTCGGACACCTCTGGCTTGCCCCCGCCCGCGTCTTCCGCTTCCGCGTCTTTCCCGCCCTCGCTGTCGCCCTCACCGTCACCCTCGTCGGCGCCGGTTTCTTCCTCGCCCCCGGAACCCGGCAGGGCCGGAGCCTCGACCTCATCCGCTTCCTCGTCGTCCCCGGCGAGCATCGCGATGACCGTCCCGACCGCGACGTTCTCGCTCCCTTCGGGCACAAGGATCTTCGCGAGCGTGCCTTCGTCGATCGCCTCGAATTCCATCGTCGCCTTGTCGGTCTCGATCTCGGCGATCACGTCGCCCGGTTCGATTGCGTCGCCCTCCTGCTTGAGCCAGCGGGCGAGCGTGCCTTCCTCCATGGTGGGCGAAAGCGCGGGCATCTTGAGTTCGATCGCCATTGCTCAATACTCCTCCACCAGCACGTCGGTGTAGAGTTCGCTGGCGTCGGGTTCGGGCGAATTCTCAGCGAAATCAGCCGCTTCGGAGACGGTCTTGCGAATTTCCTTGTCGATCGCCTTCAATTCGGCCTCGTCCTTGCCCGCCTCGATCAGGGTCTTCTTGAGCCGCTCGATCGGGTCGTGCTGCTCGCGCTGTTCCTGCACTTCCTCGCGGGTGCGGTACTTGGCCGGGTCCGACATCGAATGGCCGCGATAGCGATAGGTGTTGAGTTCCATCAGCACCGGCCCCTTGCCCTCGCGCACATGGGCGAAGGCGACCTCCGCCGCGGCGCGCACTTCGAGCACGTTCATCCCGTCGACGTCCATGCCCGGAATGCGGAAGGACGTCCCGCGGCGGTGGAAGCGGGTCTCTGCCGAAGAACGCTTGGTCGAGGTGCCCATCGCGTACTGGTTGTCCTCCACGACGAAGACGATCGGCAGGTTCCACAGCGCGGCCATGTTGAACGTCTCGTAGACCTGTCCCTGGTTCGCCGCCCCGTCGCCGAAATAGGCGAGGCAGATGCCGCCGTCGCCGTTGTACTGGTGCGCGAAGGCGAGCCCGCCGCCCAATGGCACCTGCGCGCCGACGATGCCGTGGCCGCCGTAGAACTTGTGCTCGGTCGAGAACATGTGCATCGACCCGCCCTTGCCCTTGGAAATACCGGCCTGGCGCCCGGTCAGCTCGGCCATGATGACCTTGGGATCTATCCCGTAGGCGAGCATGTGGCCGTGGTCGCGATAGCCGGTGATGACGCTGTCGCGATCATTGTCAAGCGCGCTCTGCAGCCCGATCGCGACCGCTTCCTGCCCGATGTAGAGGTGGCAGAACCCGCCGATGAGGCCGAGCCCGTAGAGCTGCCCGGCCTTCTCCTCGAACCGTCGGATGAGCAGCATCTGACGATAGAATTCGAGCATCTCCTCCTCGCTCGCCGCGTAGACCTTGTTCGATTCGAACGCCTCCTGCAGCGAACGCAGTTCGAAATCGGGATCGTCGGACGGGGCGGCCGGGGCCTTGCGCGCTTTCGAGGCGGGCGCACTCTTCGCGGGCGCGCGCTTGGCGGCGGGCTTTCCGGCGGGCGAGCTTTTCGAAGGGGTCTTGGCCAAGGAGCGAATTCCTCTCTTGCATGATGCGCGCGGCATGGGGGAGGAGGCGCGCGCCGTCTCTCTCGCTGCGCCCTATAGGCATTCGAAGGGGGCGCGCGCAATCACCTGCGACGCGCTCAGTCCTCGATCGTGATGACCACCTCGTCGGCGTGCATCACGCCGAGATTGCGCCGCACGAGTTCGCTCGCAAGGTCGGGATCGGCGGCCTCGGGATCGAGCAGTTCGACCCGGTTGGCGAGCGCATCGCGTTTTTCCGCGAGGGCGGCGATGCGGGCCTCGCGCGCTTCGAGCGCGGCGAGGTTTTCCGACCAGGCGAGCAGGCCCGTCGGCCCGGCCACGGCGGCGGCGCCGAGCACGAGCAGCAGCGCGAGCGCCACGCCCTGTTTCGCCTGCTCACGCACCGGATTTCGCATGATCTGCCTCTAACTGTCCGCCTGTATTGACAGAATCACACTTGGCCGCCCGCTGCAAGGCGAAAAGCGCGGGCCCGCCGCCGTTTCGCGCCGCGCCGAGCGGCCTCGGGACGGGGAACATATGTTGACCCCGACCGATTGGGACAGCAGGAACATCCGGGGATCACATGCAGATAATCGACATACTTCGCGAACAGATCAACGAAATGGCCGCGGGCGTCATCGCGAGCCTGCCCGCGATCGCCGTCGGGATCCTCGTCCTCGTCCTCACGTGGCTCGTCGCAAGGGGCGCCGGACGGATCGCGGGCGCGATCATCGGCAAGGCGGAACTGAGGCCGAGCCTCAGGGGCCTGATCGACCGGCTGGTGCGGCTCGCGGTATGGATGATCGGCCTGTTCACCGCCGCGGTCGTGGTGATACCAGACCTGTCGCCCGCCAGCCTCGTCGCCGGGCTCGGCGTGGGCTCGGTCGCGATCGGGTTCGCGTTCAAGGACATCTTCGAAAACTTCCTTGCCGGAATCCTCATCATGTTGCGCAAGAAGATGCAGGTGGGCGACACGATCGAATGCGAAGGCGTGCTCGGCACGGTCGAACACATTGCCCTGCGCGAAACCTACATCCGGCACTTTTCGGGCGAGCTCACGATCATGCCCAACTCGATGCTCTTCATGAACCCGGTCGAGATCTGGACCGACCTCGACGCGCGCCGCTACGACGTGATGGTGGGCGTGTCCTACGACACCGATCTCGACGCGGCGGAAGCGGCGATACGCAAGGCGGTGCAGAGCGTCGGCCACGTGATCGCGGATCGGCCGATCCAGGTCCTCGCCCACGAGTTCAATTCCTCCTCGGTCGATTTCCACGTGCGCTGGTGGGCGCCTTCTTCCGGCGCGGCGACGCTCGAAAATCGCGACCAGGTGATCCGCGCGATCAAGCGCGAGCTCGACGCCGCGAGGATCGAGATTCCGTTCCCCTACGTGACCCACACCTTCAGGGAGCGCGTGCCGATGGGATCGAACCCGGGCGAAGCGGCATGAAGAACGCCGCGCGGATCCCGCAGGAGGTCCCTGCGGCCGGCGGGTTGCGCGCTTGAACGCGTCGGCCGCGATCGATTCCTCCGCGCCCGACCAGCTCAGCCGCGCGCAGGAATACGTGCTCGCGGTAACGGTCGCGGTGGTGACGGCCAACGCCTATTACATCCACCCGATCATCGGCGAGGTCGCGGCGAGCTTCGATGTGGGCGAGGCGCGGATCGGGATCGTGCCCGCGCTCAACCAGCTCGCGCTCGCGCTCGGCATTTTCCTGCTCCTGCCGCTCGGCGATCGCTATCCGAACCGTTCGCTGTGCATCCTTTTCGTCGCGCTGCAGAGCGTCTTCATGCTCGGCATGGCTCTGGCGGAGGATTTTGCGCTTTTCACCGCGGCCTCGACCCTGCTGGGGTTCGTGACCATCGCGCCCTATCTCATCCCCGCCTTCGCTTCGAAGCGGGTCGCGCCGGAACGGCTGGGACAGGTCACTGCGCTGCTGACGGTGGGCGTGATCTTCGGCATCCTGGTCGCCCGGGTGGGTGCGGGCGTGGTGGCCGAACGCCTGGGCTGGCGTGCGGTCTACTGGTGTGCCTTCGCGCTGATGGCGGCGGTGACGCTGGCGCTTCCCCTCGCCATGAAGAGCGAGGGCGGCGCGGCGAAGCGCCCGGCGGGAAGCTATGGCGCGCTCCTCGCCTCGGTCTTCGCGCTGGGCCGCAGGCATCCCGGAATGCTCGTCTCGGCAGCGATCCAGGGGCTCAATTTCGCGATGTTCACCGCGACCTGGCTCGCGCTCGCGCTGCACCTGACGAGCCCCGAACTTGGCTACGGCGTCGATACGGTCGGCTATCTTGCGGGGCTGGCGGCGGTGAGCATCGTCACCACGCCCCGCCTCGGCCGTCTCGCAGACCGGATCGGCGCTCTCCGGGCGCGGGTGATGGCGGCCGGGGTGCAGGCGGTCGGCCTCGCCCTGCTCTATCCGCTCGGCTGGAGCGCGTGGGGGATCGCCGTGCCGCTGGTGGTCGTCAACATGGTCGGCCCGACGATCGACGTCACCGGGCGCATGACCTTCCTCGCATTGGAGCCTGCGATCCGCACCCGGCTCACGACGGTCTATATCGTCGTCATGTTCCTCGGCGGCGCGCTCGGCAGCCTGCTCGGTCCGGCGGTCTACGACTGGGCGGGATGGGCGGGAACCTCGGCGATGCTGGTCGCCTGCTCGCTTTGCGTGGTGGCGCTTTCGACCCTCTCCCTGCGCGCCGGGGATCGCGGCAGACCCGGCCGGAACGCAGGCGCCTAGGACGTCATCAGCGTTTCCGCGACGATCCCGAGCAGGATCGTCAGGACGCCGAGCCCGACCGACAATTGCACCCTCAGATTCAGGAAATCGCGCGAGGCGAAGCCCAATGCCCGGTCGACCAGCGGCGACAGCGCGATCAACCCGCCGAGATAGAGGAGCGCCGGGCCGGGCCATTCCCACCCGAACAGCCATGGCAGGAACAGCGCGACCGCGATCAGGCTCGGCAGCACCGCGACGAGATAGGCCCCCGCCCCCACCGGCCGGTCGAAGGAATGGGCGATGGCCTGCCCCCACCACACGCCGCCCAGGAAGCTGAAGATCGCCGCCGCATAGGCGAAACCCGCCGCGAGCGCGGCATAGCCCCAGCCCGAACCCGTGCCCGCCGCGGCACCGGGAGCGGGTTCGGCAAGCGCGAGAGCGAGGCAGATGACCTGGGGAAGGAGCCCCGCATAGCCGAGCCAGCGGGCGGCGGGAGTAAGCGTCTTGTGTCCGTCCATGACCTCGCAAAATACATAAGGGTCCGCGCAGTTCCAGCGGCTTGCCGAATGTGCCCGATTGGGGCAGTCGGTGGGCATGGACCTGTTCGATCTTTCCGGCCGCGTCGCGGTCGTCACCGGCGGCAATGGCGGGCTCGGCCTCGGCATGGCTCGCGGCCTCGTCAAGGCGGGCGCGCGCGTCGCGATCTGGGCGCGCAACGAGGAAAAGAACGCGGCGGCGCTCGAGCAACTCGGCGCGCTCGGCAGGGGCGAGGCGATCGCCTGCCGCTGCGACGTGGCCGAGGAGGCGCAGATCGAAGCCGCCATGGGCGAAACCCTCGCCGCCTTCGGGCGGGTCGATGCCTGTTTCGCCAATGCGGGGATCGCGGGCGCGGGGACGGCGATCCCCGACATCGAAACGGACGGGTGGGACCGGGTCATGGCGGTCAACGCGCGCGGGCCGGCGCTCACCTACAAGCACGTCACCCGCCACATGATCGCGCGCGCCGGGGAAGGCGATGCCGGCGGCAAGCTCGTCGCAACCTCGTCGGGCCAGTCGATCATGGGGGTCAACCGCAGCTCCGACTATGCCGCGTCCAAGGCGGCGCTCAACGGGCTCACCCGCGGCGCGGCGTTCGAACTGGCGCGCCACGGCATCACCGCCAACGCGCTGCTCTTCGGCTTCTACGAAACCGACATCACGGCGGCGGCCGATCCCCGGTTCGCCGCATGGATGGAAAAGCGGATCCCGCTGCGCCGCCCGGGCGACCACGCCGGGCTCGAAGGGCTCGCGGTGTTCTTCGCCTCGCCCCATTCGGACTACATCACCGGGCAGTGCCTGCCGGTCGACGGGGGGCTGTGCATCAGCTGAACCGTGCGCGCGCCTTGCGCGGAACGCCTTGCGGAACCATCTGTTGGAAAGCAGCAGCCAGAGACGACGGGGTCAGCTTACGTGTCAGAACCTTCCGACGACGATCGCAACATCGCCGAATCCGAAGCCAACTGGGGCCGCGAGGAACGCGGTCGTCACCGTGCGGTCCCCTCGGGACGCATCTCGCGTGTGGCTAGCTTCGGACAGCTTGTCGGCGGGGTCGCCGGCGGCATGATGGCCGAGGGCGCGCGGCGCATCACCAGCGGGGAGCGGGTTTCGGCACGCGACCTCATCCTCACCCCCGGCAATGCCCGCCGGCTCGCCGACCGCCTGTCGCACCTGCGCGGCGCGGCGATGAAGATGGGCCAGATGATCAGCATGGACGCGGGCGATTTCCTCCCGCCCGAACTCGCCCAGATCCTCGCCACGCTACGCGACCAGGCGAGCTTCATGCCGACCCGCCAGCTCGACCAGGTGCTCAAGGAACAATGGGGCAATGACTGGCGCCGCCAGTTCAGGTGGTTCAATCCCCGCCCGATCGCCGCCGCCAGCATCGGCCAGGTCCACAAGGCGATGACCCGCGAGGGCGAGGAACTCGCGATCAAGGTGCAGTATCCGGGCGTCGCGAAGAGCATCGACAGCGATGTCGACAACGTCATGACCCTGCTGCGCGTCGCCGGCTTCGCCCCGCCCGAACTGGAAATCGACAGGCTGCTCGCCGCCGCGAAGAAGCAGCTCCACGAAGAGGCCGACTACCATCGCGAAGGCGAACAGATGGAGCTGTACGCCAGGCGGCTCGAAGGCGAACCGGGCTTCGTCGTCCCGCGCCTGCACAAGGATCTGACGCGCGAGCACATCCTCGCTATGAGCTTCGAGGAAGGCGCGAGCATCGAGGTGCTGGCCGAGGAAAGCCCCGAACAGCGCGACGAGGTCGTAGGCCGCCTGATGCGCCTCGTCGCGCGCGAACTGTTCGAATTCGGCGTGATGCAGACCGACCCCAACTTCGCGAATTACCGCTATCGCCGCGAGACGGGCGAGCTCGTCCTGCTCGATTTCGGCGCCTGCCGGGAGGTCGATCCGGACGTCTCGAACGGTTACCGCGCCATGCTCGAGGCGGGATTGAGGGGCGACCGCGATCAGGTGCTCAAGGCCACCATCGACAGCGGCTTCATGATGCCGATCGTTGCGGAAAAGCACCCCGAACGGGTGAACCGCATGATCGACGTGGTCATCAACGAGATGCGCGAGGACAAGCCGTTCGATTTCGGCGACCGGGCCTTCGTCCCGCTGCTGCGCGAGGAAGGCTATGCGATCGCGCAGGACAAGGACACCTGGGCCTTCCCCCCGATCGAGACGCTGTTCGTGCAGCGCAAGGTTTCGGGCACGGCGCTGCTCGGCGCGAAGCTCAAGGCGCAGGTCAATATCCGCCGCATCACCGAGGAAGTGCTCGGCTCGACCAAGCCCCTGCCCGCCAAGGCCGCCTGACCGGCCCTTCCCCGCCCCCCGCGGCCCGCTCCGCCGCGGCACACGGCGCCGGCAGGACCAAAAGTGCAATCGCACGGAGGATGTTCCGCAGCGAGTAAACTTTCGTAATACTTAGAAGAAGATTGCGGGTCCGGCATTTGCAGCCTATTGGTTTTCGTCATGGGGCAAGGGTCAGAATCATTTCCGGCGGTCCTGTTCGTCTGCCTCGGCAATATCTGCCGCTCTCCCATGGCGGAAGGCGCGTTCCGCGCCGCTTCGGACAGGGCCGGGCTCAGGGTCGGGATCGATTCGGTCGGAACCGCCGCCTACCATGTCGGCGAACCGCCCGATCCGCGCGCGATCCGGATCGCGCGCGAGAACGGCGTCGACATTACAGGGCTCCTCGGCCGCCAGATCAGGCGCGACGATTTCTACAGCGCGACCCATATCTTCGCGCTCGACCGGGCCAACCTGCAGGGGATCAGGGCGCATGCCCCGCGCGATGGAAAAGCGCAGGTCGCGCTGCTGAACGATGCGGTCGCCGGGTTCGAAGGCCGCCCGATCGAGGATCCCTATTACGGCGACGAGGAGGATTTCCGCCGCGTCTGGAAAGAGATCACCCGCGCGGTCGATGCGGTGGTGGAACGCTTCCTCGCCGAAGGCTGCGAGGCGCGCTTTCCCCTCGCGGACGCCTGACCGGCCTCACCCGCCGCGCAGCAACTGCACGCCCCAGTCGCGCTCGAACAGGTAGAGCAGGATTCGCGCCGCCTCGCCCCGCGCGCTCGTCAGCCCCCCGTCCCGGTCGATCAGCAGCCGCGCATCGGCATGGGCGGCCGGAAGCAGGCGCTGGACCTGGTCGAGATCGGCGAGGTGGAAGGCCGCCTCGCCCGATTGCCGCGTGCCGAGCAGTTCGCCCCCGCCTCTCAGCTCGAGGTCTTCCTCGGCGATCCGAAACCCGTCCTGCGTCTCGCGCATCAGGGCAAGCCGTTTCTTGCCCGTCTCGGAAAGTTCGTTACCACGCAGCAGCAGGCAGACCGATTTCTCCGATCCCCGCCCGACCCGGCCGCGCAACTGGTGCAGCTGCGCAAGGCCGAAGCGTTCGGCCTGTTCGATCACCATCAGGGTCGCGGCTGGAACGTCCACCCCGACCTCGATCACCGTCGTCGCGACGAGCAGCTTCGCCGCACCGCTGGCGAAGCGGTGCATGTTGGCGTCCTTGATTTCGGGCGCGAGCTGGCCGTGGACCATCACGACCGCATCGCCGAAGCGTTCCCTGAGGGCCGCGAAGCGCGCCTCGGCCGCGGCGATGTCGTCGCTGTCGTTTTCGCGCACCATCGGGCACACCCAATAGGCCTGCTGCCCGCCCGCAAGGTGCCGCGCGACCCCGGCGACGACATCCTCCATCCGCTCCTGCGCCACGACCCGCGTGTCGATCGCCTGCCGCCCGGGCGGGAGTTCGTCGAGGCGGCTCACGTCCATCTCGCCGTAATTGGCCAGTGTCAGCGAGCGCGGGATCGGGGTGGCCGTCATGGCGAGCGTGTGCGGGGCGCGGCGGCCCTTGGCCGCGAGCGCGAGCCGCTGGGCAACGCCGAAGCGGTGCTGTTCGTCGATCACGACGAGGCCGAGGTCACGGTAGGCGACGCTGTCCTGGAACAGCGAATGGGTGCCGACGACAATGTCGATCGAACCGTCGAGCAGCCCCATCAGCAGCCCCTCGCGCTCGCGCCCCTTGGCCCGTCCGGTCAGCAGCGCAACCTCCACCCCGGTGCTCGCGGCCATGCGGCGCAGCGTCTCGTGATGCTGGCGTGCGAGGATTTCGGTCGGGGCGAGCAGCGCGGCCTGCCTGCCCGCTTCGACCGCGATCAGCATCGCGGCGAGCGCGACCACGGTCTTGCCCGCTCCGACATCGCCCTGCAGCAGGCGCAGCATCGGGGCCTCCTGCGCCATGTCGCCCTCGATCTCGGCAATCGAGCGCTTCTGCGCGCCGGTCATTTCGAACGGCAGGGAAAGCTTCGCCCTCAGTCGCCCGTCGCCGACCAGCGCCTGCCCCTTGCGGCGGCGGCTGTCGGCCTTGACGAGCAGGAGGGCGAGGCTGTTCGCGAGCAATTCGTCATAGGCGAGCCGGTCGCGCGCGGCGGCGTCCCCGTTCCGGTGCGCGAGCCGCAGCGCCTCGCGCCATGCGGGCCAACCGGCGCGTTCGAGCTGGCCCGGCTCGATCCATTCGGGCAGGTCCGGCAGTCGGGCGAGCGCCTGATCCACCAGCGCGGCGACGCGCGGCTGGGTCAGCCCCTCGGACAGGCGATAGACCGGCTCGTTGAGCCGCCCGAGATGCGCCCCGCCCCCGTCCCCGCCGTCACCTTCGCCCCCGCCTTCGACATGGTCGGGATGCACGATCTGGAGCATGTCGCCATAGCGGTCGAGCCGGCCCGCGACCCAGCGCCTTTCCCCGACCGGCAGCAGCTTCTTCGCCGCATAGGACGCCCGCCCGAAATAGGTGATCGCGCAGATATTGCCCGCCGCATCCTGCGCCAGCACCCGGTACGGCCCGCGCTGGGAGCGCGCGGCGCGGTGTTCGGTCGGGGTCAGCGCGACGACGACCTGTTCGCCCTCGGCGCCTTCGTCGAGATCGGCGATCGCCCGGCGGGAAACGAACCGTTCGGGCAGGTGGTAGGCGACGTCCTTGACCCGTGCGAGGCCGAGCCGCTCGAGCGGTTTCGCGAGCTTCGGTCCCACGCCCTCGAGCGAGCGGGTCTCGGCGAAAAGCGGGTTGAGGATTTCGGGACGCATCGTGCCCTGGCGCTACCACCGCCCCTTCGTCATGGCGAGCTGCTGGCGACACAATCCTTGGACAAACCGCGCGATCGATGCCGGCGGTCGGCGCGCGATGGCCGCGCCGGTTTTTCGCGCTTCGTGCAATGACGAGTTGATGCCGCCGTCCGCAGCCCCTAATCTGGCAGCCATGGTCGAGATCAATTCCCCCGACACCCCCACTTTCGAACAGCGGCTCGCCCGCGCGAAGTTCCGCGCCTGGCATCGCGGCACGCGCGAGGCGGATTACATGATCGGGGGCTTCTTCGACCGCTATCATGCGACCTGGGGCGAAGCGGAGCTCGAATGGTTCGAGGATCTCCTCGCCGAAGACGATGTCGACGTGATGGCCTGGGGTCTCGGCACGCAGGTCGTACCCGAACGTTTCCGGGGCGCGCTGATCGAGGCGATGCGCAAGCTCGACTACGTCGACATCCCGCGCTAGGGCGCGCGCACCTTTCCCCGGCCGCGGCGGGAACGCCTGCGCGCCCTTGCGCCTTTGACCTAAACGATCATGCCCGACCTTTCCCGCATCCTGGCGAGCGAAACGCCGCTCACGCTCACTTCGCTGCCGCGGGGGAGCCTGCCGCTGGTGATGGGCGACCTCGCCCGGGCCGCGAAACGGCGCGCCGTCTTCATCGCGCCCGACGATGCCGCGATGCGGTCCGTGGCGGAAGCCGCGCGCCTGTTCGCGCCCGAGGTCGAGGTGATCGAGCTGCCGGCATGGGACTGCCTGCCCTATGACCGCGCGAGCCCGGCCCTGTCGATCAGCGCGGCGCGGCTTTCGGCGCTGCACCGCCTGCAGAACCCGCAAAGCGGATCGCAGCTGCTCGTCACCACCGTCAACGCCGCGCTCCAGCGGGTGCTCACCCCCTTCCGCGTCCGCGAGAGCGTGCGCGAATTCGCGCCCGGCACGACCATCGGGCACGACAGCCTCGCCAGGCTCCTGACCCGCGCGGGCTATTCGCGCACCGACACCGTGATCGACCACGGCGAATTCGCGGTGCGCGGGTCGATCGTCGACATCTTCCCCTCCTCGCTCGACCAGGGCCTGCGGCTCGATTTCTTCGGGGACGAGCTCGAAAGCCTGCGCCTGTTCGATCCCGGCACGCAGCGCTCCACCGGCACGCTGAACTCGCACCTGCTGCTGCCCGCATCCGAGGCGCTGCTCGACGAAGCCAGCATCAAGCGTTTCCGTTCGACCTACCGCGAATTGTTCGGGGCGAGCGCGACGCAGGACCCGCTCTACGAAGCGGTGAGCGAGGGGCGGCGGCTTGCGGGGATGGAGCACTGGCTACCGCTGTTCGAAGAACGGCTTTCGACCCTGTTCGACCATCTCGACGCGGCCGACGTCATGGTGATCGACGCGCAGGCGATCTCTGCCAGCGAGGAGCGGATCGCCGACATCGCCGACTATCACGACCAGCGCACGCGCACGGGATCGGACCGATCGGGCAGTTACCGTCCGCTCGCCCCGGATGCGCTCTATCTCACCCGGGACGAATTCGCCGCGGCACTGGCCGCCGCCCCCGCGCACCGCGCGAGCGTCTTCGCCGCGCCCGAGGGCGAGGCCTCGCTCGATTTCGGGTTCAGGGCCGGGCGCGATTTCGCGCCCGAGCGCGCCCGCGGCGACAATGTCTACGAAGCCGCCGCGCAGCATCTCAAAGCGATCGCCAGGGCGGGCAAGCGCCCCCTCCTCGCCGCCTATTCCACCGGCAGCGCGAAGCGGATCGGGTCGATCCTGTCCGAGGCCGGCACGCCCACGCGCATCGCGGACACCTGGCAGGAAGCGCTGGGCCTTTCCGCCAGGGGCGATGCGACGATCATGGTCCTGCCGCTGGAGGCGGGCTTCGCCAATGACGACCTCGAAATCGTCACCGAACAGGACGTGCTCGGCGACCGGCTGGTGCGGCGCAAGAAGAAACGGCGCGATTCGGACGCTTTCCTCGCCGAACTTCAGGCGCTGTCGAGGGGCGACCTGGTCGTCCATGTCGAACACGGGATCGGCAAGTATCTCGGCCTCGAACCCATCCCCGTGGGCAAGAGCCAGCACGATTGCGTCGCGCTCGAATATCACGGCGGCGACAAGCTGTTCATCCCGGTCGAGAACATCGACGTCCTATCGCGCTACGGCTCTTCCGAGGAAGCGGTCCCGCTCGACCGGCTCGGCGGCGAGGCATGGCAGAAACGGCGCGCCCGGCTCAAGGAGCGGATCACCGCGATCGCCGGCGAGCTGATGAAGGTCGCGGCCGAGCGTGCGCTCAAGAAAGCCCCGGTGTTCGAGCCCGAGGAAGCCAGCTTCAACCAGTTCGTCGACCGTTTTCCCTGGGACGAGACCGAGGACCAGGACCGCGCCATCGAGGAAGTCCTGCGCGACCTCGAAAGCGGCAGGCCGATGGACCGCCTGGTGTGCGGCGATGTCGGTTTCGGCAAGACCGAGGTCGCCCTGCGCGCCGCCTTCGTCGCGGCGATGAGCGGGCGGCAGGTCGCGGTCGTCGCGCCCACCACCCTGCTCGCCCGCCAGCACTACCAGAATTTCGCGAGCCGGTTCGAGGGTTTCCCGCTGAAGGTCGGCCGCCTCTCCCGCCTCGTCTCGCCCAGGGAAATGGCCGAGACCCGCGAGGGGCTGGAAAAGGGCGACATCGATATCGTCGTCGGCACCCACGCGATCCTTTCCAAATCGACGAGCTTCCGCGATCTCGGCCTCGTCATCGTCGACGAGGAGCAGCGCTTCGGCGTCACCCACAAGGAAAAGCTCAAGCAGCTGCGCTCCGACGTCCACATGCTGACGCTCACCGCGACGCCGATCCCGCGCACGCTGCAGATGGCGATGAGCGGCCTGCGCGAGCTTTCGACGATCCAGACCCCGCCCGTCGACCGGCTCGCGGTGCGGACCTACGTGATGGAATGGGACGACATGGTGATGCGCGAGGCGCTGCTGCGCGAACATCACCGCGGCGGGCAGAGCTTCATCGTCGTCTCGCGCATCTCCGACATGGCGCCGCTCGAGGAATGGCTCCACGAGAACGTCCCCGAAGTGAAGGTCGTCTCCGCCCACGGCCAGATGTCGCCGAGCGAGATCGAGGAGCGGATGAGCGCCTTCTACGAGGGCAAGTACGAGGTGCTGCTGTCGACCACGATCGTCGAATCCGGCCTCGACCTGCCATCGGCCAACACCATCATCATCCACCGCGCCGACCGCTTCGGCCTCGCCCAGCTCTACCAGCTGCGCGGCCGCGTCGGCCGGGCGAAGCTGCGCGCCTATGCCTATCTCACCTATGAAAAGGACGTGCAGCTGTCGGAGATCGCCGAGAAACGGCTGAAGGTCCTGTCCGACCTCGACAGCCTCGGCGCAGGGTTCCAGCTGGCAAGCCACGATCTCGACATTCGCGGCGCGGGCAACCTCCTGGGCGACGAACAGTCGGGCCATATCCGCGAGGTCGGCTTCGAACTCTACCAGTCGATGCTGGAGGACGCGATCCTTGCGGCCAAGGCGGGCGAAATGGGCCTCGAACCGGCACGGGACAAGGTTTCGCCCCAGATCACGGTCGATGCGCCGATCATGATCCCGGAGGACTACGTCCCCGACCTCGCCGTGCGCATGGCGCTCTACCGCCGATTGAACCAGGCCGAGGGCAAGGCCGAGATCGAAAGCCTCGCCGCCGAAATGATCGACCGTTTCGGAGACCTGCCCGCACCGACGCAAAACCTCGTGCGCCTGATCGAGATCAAGCACCAGGCGATCGCGGCCAACATCGCCAAGATCGACGTCGGCGCGCGGGGCACGCTTGTCACCTTCCACAAGGACGACTTCCCCGACCCCGCCGGCCTTGTCGCCTATGTCGACCGGCTGCAGGGCACGGCCAAGCTGCGCCCCGACATGAAGCTCGTCATCAACCGCGCCTGGGGCGATCCGCAGAGCCGGTTGAACGGGCTGTTCCAGCTGACCAAGGGGCTGAGCGGGATCGTGAAGAAGGCGGCGAAGGCGAAGGAAAAGAAGACCGAGGCGGCCTAGGTTCGGGCGCGCGCCCCGGACACCCTATGGCCGCTGTCCGGCGCGCGACGGTGCAACCCGACTGCCTGCTTGCAACCCCGTTCCCGCCCTTACCGTCACCCCGGCGCAGGCCCGGGTGCGGGACCCGTGCGTCACCTTTTCGAGGCTCACCCGTGCCCCTTCCCGCGCCCCTTGCGGGCGAGTTCCAGCATCGCCTCGCTTTTCATCGGCTGGGCGCGCAGGAAGCCCTGCCAGTGATCGCACCCTTCCGCGACCACCGCCGCGCGCTGGACCTCGCTTTCGACTCCCTCGGCATAGACCGCAAGGTCGAGCGCCTTCGCGACCTGCACGATCGCCCGGAACACGGCGAGCGAAGTGCGATCCCCGGGCACGCCGTCGAGCATGGTCTTGTCGAGCTTGAGCGCGTCCAGCGGCAATTCGCGCAGGTAGCGGAAATTGCAGAACCCCGCGCCGAAATCGTCGAGCGCAGTGCGGAAGCCGAGTTTCCTGAGCGCGGCGAGCGCCTCGCCCGCCTGTTTCAGGTTCCGCAGCAGCACGTCCTCGGTGATCTCGAGCATGAGCCGGGCGGGCGCGATGGCGCTGCGACCGATCAGCCCCGCGAAATCGGCCGCGAAGCGCGGGTCGCCCAGCTCCTCGGGCGTGATGTTGAGCGAGAGCGCAAGCCGCTCGGGCCAGCGCTCCGCCTGTTCGAGCGCGCGGGCGACGACATGGCGCGAGAGCGGCGCGACCAGCGCAGCGGGCTCGGCAATGGCGAAAAGGTCGCGCGCACCGATCTCGCCCAGCGTCGGGTGGTGCCAGCGCGCCAGCGCCTCGGCCCCGGTGACGATGCCGGTCGCGCAGGCGAATTGCGGCTGGAACAGGACCTCGATCTCGCGCCGGTCGAGCGCGGCGAGGAGGTCCGTCTCGAGCAGGTCAGGGCGCACGCCGGCAAGGACGGAGCTGCCCTGCCCCGCCCTGGCCCGGCCGCCCGCCGGCCGGTTTTCGAGCCCCTGCCCCCGCAACGATCGTCGCCGGTCCATCAGAAATCGCACTCCCTTCGCGGGTTCGCCGCCCTTTCGCGGAGATGGCGTTGTCTCCGCATGGAATTGTCCTAGGCATGAACGGGCGGGATGGGCAGGACAATCGGAAACACGGCCTGAATTGAAACATTGCGGCGAATCTGTAATTGCCGCGGGGAGCCTGGGGGAAACGGGCGCGGCGGGACGGGGACATCATGGAAACGACAGGCGAAGAGCCGCACCAGTTCAAGAGGCCCTGCCTGCTCGCATCGGATACCGAGCGCGCGCAGATCGCCTACGAGACGCTTCTGGGCCAGCACGACTGGGCCTCGCTCGAGGAGGCCGACAGCGCGGTCGTGCTGGGCGGCGACGGGTTCATGCTGCAGACGCTGCACGACATGCTCGACCGGGCGCGAATCATTCCCGCCTTCGGGATGAACCTCGGGACGGTCGGCTTCCTGATGAACCGCTTCACGCCGAAGATGGACGTGCTCGGGCGATTGAACCGCGCGAAGCACAAGGCGATCGCCCCCTTGCGGATCGAGGCCGTCACCCAGAGCGGCGAACGGCACTCGCTGTGCGCGATCAACGAACTCTCGATCCTGCGCGAGACCCGCCAGACCGCGAAGATCGAGGTGACGGTCGGCAGCCGGGTGCGAATCCGGGAACTGGTCTGCGACGGGGTGCTGGTGGCGACGCCCGCGGGCTCGACCGCCTACAACCTGTCGGCGAACGGCCCGATCCTGCCGCTCGACAGCGAGGTCCTGGCGCTCACCCCGATCAGCCCGTTCCGTCCACGGCGCTGGCGCGGGGCGATCCTGCCAGACCGGATGAAGATCATCCTCAAGGTGCTCGAACCGGTCAAGCGGCCTGTCGCAGCGGTTGCCGACCAGAAGGAACTGCGCGACATCGCCGAGGTCACGCTCGAGATCGCGCGCGACACCGAACTCGAATTGCTGTTCGATCCCGGCCAGTCGCTCGAGGAGCGGATCGTCTCGGAACAATTCGTGACGGCCTAGCCGGCCCCCGGGGGGCGGTTTTGCCGGGGGCGGGCCATGCCCGGGATTTTCGCTGCGAAGGCTCTTGCAAAACCCCACGCGCCCCCATATACGCGCGGCTCGCTCCGGCAGACAGACCGGGGCTGCTCCCCGATAGCTCAGCGGTAGAGTAGGTGACTGTTAATCACTTGGTCGTTGGTTCGAATCCAACTCGGGGAGCCACACTTACCGCCCGCCGCCCCGGGCGATCCCGTTCGCGGGCCGCAGGGCGATAATCCTTCAGGAAACGTTTTCGGAAAGTGCGACGCGCCCGCGATCAGGCGGCGAAGCGCTGGTGTCCCCGACAGGATTCGAACCTGTGGCCTTCGGATTAGGAATCCGACGCTCTATCCTACTGAGCTACGGGGACGTTGCGATCGCTTCCATAGCATCGCGTGCCGGGTCGGCAATCCCCCGCCGGCAACCGGGCGGGGATGCCCGCTTCAGTTGATATCGTCCGGCGGGGCGACCGGGAAAGGCAGCGGGGCAACCGGCACGCCCTCGTCGATCAGCGCCTTCGCTTCGGCGAGGCTGGCGCGTCCGTGGATCGGGGCCTCCTCGCGCTCGCCGTAATGCATCGCGCGCGACGCTTCGGCGAAACCGTCTCCGACCCAGGTGCTCTTCTCGAGCGCCCGCGCCTGCGCCTTGGCAAGCGCGGCGAGCGCCTTGTGCACTTCCTTCGGCAGCTCACGGTTCGCGACCGGCTCGCCGGCTTGCGCCGGCTCGGGCGCGCGGGCGGATGCGGGTTCGACCCGCTTGCCCTTGGCCGGCACCAGTGGCGCCATCGGCGCCTTGCCGACATCGCCGGAGCCGCATTCGGGGCACGCGATCAGGCCGCGCGTGCGCTGGCTTTCGAAATCGGTGGAGGAGCCGAACCATCCCTCGAACCGGTGGCCCGCCTCGCAATGCAGGTCGAATACGATCATAGCGGTCGTGATTTGGGGATTTCGCGGCGGTTGGCAAGAGAAGGCACCTGCGCGCGCACCGCCCCGATCCGCGAAAGGTCGATGTCGCAATAGCCGAGACCCGGACCCTCGTCCCCCATGTCGAGCAGGATATCGCCCCACGGGTCGATCACCAGGCTGTGGCCGTAAGTCGTGCGCCCGTCCTCATGTTCGCCGACCTGCGCGGCGGCGATGACGAAGGCGCTCGCCTCGATCGCCCGGGCGCGTTGCAGGACGTGCCAGTGCGCTGCGCCGGTCGGGACGGTGAAGGCGGCGGGAATCGCGATGCAGTCGCACAGCCGGCGGCCGAGTTCCTCGAACAGGGCGGGAAAGCGGATGTCGTAGCAGATCGTGAGGCCGAGCCGCCCGACCGGGCTGCCTTCGACACAGGCCACCTGCGCGCCCGGCGCGTAGGCATTGCTTTCCCGCCAGCTCTCCCCGCTCGCCAGTGCGACGTCGAACAGGTGCAGCTTGTCGTAAAGCGTGGGCGCGCCGCCATCCGCGGGAAAGTAATGCGCGCGGTTGAGCCACTTGCCCGAAGGATGCGCGACCGGCATGGAGCCGAGCGCAAGGTCGATCCCGGCCTCGACCGCGAGCCCGGCAAGCCGCCGCGGATAATCGGCGTAACCGCTCGCCGCGATGGTGCGCGCGGCCCTCCGGCGATCCCGGTCGAGCAGCAGCGCCATTTCCGGGGTGAACAGCGCGAGGGCGCCCTCCTCCGCGGCCCGTGTTGCCGCCTCGGCGATGGCGGCGAAATTCGCCTCGGGATCGATTCCCGAGCGCATCTGGAACAGCGCGATGCGCGTCACGCGCCGGCATTCCCCGCGAGCAACGGGTCGAGCTTGCCTGCCCGGTCGAGCGCAGCGAGATCGTCGTAGCCGCCGACATGAACCTTGCCGATGAAGATCTGCGGCACCGTCCGGGCCGTCGGCGCGCGCTGCATCATTTCCTCGCGCCGCGGCCCGCCCATGGTGATGTCGTGTTCGCTGTAGGCAGCGCCCTTGGCATCGAGGAGCTGCTTCGCGCGCACGCAGAAGGGGCAGGCGAACTTGGTGTAGATGTCGATCGTGGGACTGGTCATGCTGGCCTTTTCGCTGTGTCGGAAGGGATCGCAAGGGCCGCATTCCCGCGGTCTGCGAGCCCTCTTGAAAGCAATATCGCCTGCCCTAACTAGGACCTGCCGCGGCGTTTCGCCAGTCTCGGGAAAGGCCGCGGCACAAGGGATGCGGGTGCTGCACGGGGCAGGCCCGCCAAAGTCAAATTGCTCAACAAGGAGGATTTGCTGATATGTCACGTCTCGATTTCACCCCCTATCGCCGCTCGACCGTGGGTTTCGATCGCCTGTTCGACCTGCTCGAACAGCAGGCCCGCCAGAATTCGGGCGACAATTATCCCCCTTTCAACATCGCCAGGCGCGGTGAGGACGAATACCGCATCACGCTTGCCGTGGCCGGATTCCGCCCGCAGGATCTCGACATCACCGCGCAGCAGAACCTGCTCGTCGTGCAGGGCAAGAAGCGCGAGGAAGATGACGACGACGCGGAGCTGATCCATGTCGGCATCGCCAACCGCGGGTTCGAGCGCCGCTTCGAACTGGCCGACTTCGTGCGGGTCCGCAGCGCGGATCTCGCCGACGGGCTCCTCACGATCGACCTGGTGCGCGAAGTGCCCGAGGCGATGAAGCCCAAGAAGATCGCCGTGAACGGCGCGGCCACCCTGACCGCGGTCCCGGACGCGCGGGACCGGAAGGACAGCGAGGCGCAGAACGCCGACGCCGCCTGATCGGACCGATCCCGCGACCGAATGAACGAGCCGGCCCGGCGCGAGCGAACCTCGCGCCGGGCCGAACTGATTCAGGATGGACGCCGTAGCGCGATCGAGGATGAGGTTTCGCAAAGGGGTTGGAGGCGGACCTGCGTTAGGTCCGCCTCCGCGACCTGAGCCGCCCCGGCCAGTCCCGTCCGTCCGGGTCGCAGAAGACGGACGAGCCCGGCGCGAGCCCGTTGCGGCAGGATCCGTCCGAACCCGTAAGTTCCCCCGCCGCTAACCTGTCAGGCAAGGCGGCTGCCCTGCCCCCGTGAGAAGCGAGACCTTGTGGGATCCGCCCCTTATGAAAACCTGTAGGTCTGATGCAAGACTAGGGCGGAAAAGCGGGGCATTGCAAGGATAATTTCACATCATTTTAGGAACACGACACATCCTGTGCCGGGCATGACCCATCAAGGCACAATTCGCGTGTCGGGAAGGCGTTTCGGGCAGCAGGAGGCGGATGCGGGCAGCGCGCGGGACCACGGCGGCCGGTTAGTCTCGCCCGGCTGACGGGCCTGCGGGATCAGACGAGTCGCGACTGTTCGAGCGCGGCCGCGATGAACCCCGCGAAGAGCGGGTGCGGGTCGAACGGTTTCGACTTGAGCTCCGGGTGGAACTGCACGCCGACGAACCAGGGATGGTCGGGCCGCTCGACGATCTCGGGCAGCAGGCCGTCGGGCGACATGCCGGCGAACACGAGGCCCTGTTTTTCCAGCGGCTCGATATAGGCGCTGTTGACCTCGTAGCGGTGGCGGTGGCGTTCGGAAATCGTGGTCGCGCCGCCGTACATGGTCGAGGTGTGGCTGTTCGGCGAAAGCTTCGCCTCATAGGCGCCGAGCCGCATCGTGCCGCCGAGGTCGCCGCCCTCCTCGCGCTGCTGGAGGCCTTCCTCGCTCATCCATTCGGTGATGATGCCGACCACCGGCTCCCGCGTTTCGCCGAACTCGGTCGAGGACGCCCCGGCAATGCCCGCGGCGCGCGCGCCTTCGATGCAGGCCATCTGCATTCCGAGGCAGATGCCGAAGAAGGGCACCTTGCGCTCCCGCGCGAAGCGGACGGAGGCGATCTTGCCCTCACTCCCGCGGGTCCCGAAGCCGCCGGGAACGAGGATGCCGTGCATCGGTTCGAGCCGGCTGACGATCTCGCTTTCGTCCTCGCCCTCGAAGATCTCGGCGTCGATCCAGCGGATGTTGACCTTGACCCGGTTGGCGAGCCCGCCGTGGACGAGCGCCTCGTTGAGGCTCTTGTAGGCATCGGGCAGGCCGACATACTTGCCGACCACGCCGATCGTGACTTCGCCTTCCGGGTTGAAGTAGCGGTCGGTAACGTCCTTCCAGGCGGAAAGGTCGGGCTCGGGCGAGTCGGTGATGCCGAAACCGCGCAGGACCTCCGCATCGAGGCCTTCCGCGTGGTATTGCAGCGGGACCGAGTAGATCGAGGGCGCGTCGAGCGCGGGGATCACCGCCTCGCGCCGGACGTTGCAGAAATTGGCGATCTTCTGCCGTTCGGCATCGGGGATCGGATGCTCCGCCCGGCACAGCAGGACGTCGGGCTTGATGCCCAGCGACGCGAGTTCGCGCACCGAGTGCTGGGTCGGCTTGGTCTTCAGTTCGCCCGCAGCCGCGATGTAGGGCACCAGCGTCACATGGACCGAAAGCGTCCGGAGCGGTTCGAGTTCGTTCCTGAGCTGGCGGATCGCCTCCATGAAGGGCAGGGATTCGATGTCGCCCACCGTCCCGCCGATCTCGCACAGGATGAAGTCGTGGTCGTCGCTGTCGGCCAGCGCGAACTGCTTGATCGCGTCGGTCACGTGCGGGATGACCTGCACCGTCGCGCCGAGATAGTCGCCGCGCCGCTCGCGCGCGATGATGTCGCGATAGACCCGCCCGCTCGTGATGTTGTCGCTCTGGCGCGCCGAAACCCCGGTGAAGCGTTCGTAGTGACCAAGGTCGAGATCGGTCTCCGCCCCGTCGTCAGTGACGTAGACTTCGCCGTGCTGGTAAGGGCTCATCGTGCCCGGATCGACGTTGAGATAGGGATCGAACTTGCGGATGCGGACCTTGTAGCCGCGCGCCTGGAGGAGCGCGGCGAGGCTTGCCGCCATCAGGCCCTTGCCAAGCGATGAGACCACGCCGCCGGTGATGAAGATGAACCGCGCCATGGGATCGTCGCCTTAGTGGTGAGGTGTGATTCGGGGCAAGCGAATTGGCCCGGCGCGTGCAGGGCCATCCACAGCTTGCGGAAGGATGAAAGCCGCGCGGCCCGCGCGAGTTGACGCCGTAACCCGCTTATTCGGCGAGCGGCGAATCGTCGTCGATCGGTGCGGGCGCGTCTTCGGAAGCGGGATCGGCCAGCGGCGCATCCTCGCCCGCTTCGGCCGGCGCGTCAGAGCGTTCGCCGAGCAGGTCGTCCGCCCGGCTCGCCGGGCCGCCGCGCTCCAACGTCGAGGTCACGTCGCTCACGCTCTGCGTCTCCACCGCCACCGCGGCCAGCGCGATCGACAGCGCGACGAAGACGATCGCCAGCCACTTGGTCGCGCGGGTCAGGAAATCGGCCGCGCCGCGCGCGCCGAGTGCTCCGCCCGGGCTCCCCCCGATACCGAGCCCGCCGCCCTCGCTGCGCTGCATGAGCACGACGCCGACCAGCGCGGCCGCGACGATCGCCTGGACGACGGTGAGGAAGAGGAACAGCGACATGAACGGGCTTCTCGGTTGGTGTGTCGGTCGGGGATGGCGGGACGCCGGGCGGCCCTGCCTTCCCGGCATTCAGGCCGCCCATGTAGGGACAGGCGGGCGCCCCGGCAAGTTCGGATCGAGCGGCGGTTCAGCCTTCGTCGGCTTCGGCCGCGGCGAGCGCGATGCTCATGAAGCTGTCGACGGTGAGGCTCGCCCCGCCGACGAGCGCGCCCCCGACCTCGGGGGCGGAGAGGATTTGCCCGGCGTTCTCGGGCTTGACCGAGCCGCCGTAGAGGATGCGGACTTCCGCGCCCTGTTCTTCCCCGAACAGTTCGACCAGCAGCGTCCGGATCTCGCGGTGCATCTCGGCAATGTCCTCGACCGTCGCGCTGTTGCCGGTGCCGATCGCCCAGATCGGTTCATAGGCGATGGTCAGGCGCTCGGACGCCGCGGCGAGCGCCTCGTGCCCGACCGGGAGCGAGGCCTTGAGCTGGCGCTTGACGAAGGAGACGGCCTTGCCCGCCTCGCGGGTCTTGTCGCTTTCGCCGCAGCACAGGATGATCCTGAGCCCCGCGGCGAGCGCCGCCTCGACCTTGGCGCGGATGATGGCGTCGCTCTCGCCATGGTTCTGGCGGCGTTCGGAATGGCCTAGGATGACGAACTTCGCGCCCGCATCGGCGACCATGACGGCCGAGATGTCGCCGGTGTGCGCCCCGCCGTCCTCGTGGTGGCAGTCCTGCGCGCCGACGCCGATCTGCTCGGCCTCGCGGTGCACGGGATGGATCAGGGTGTAGGGCGGCGCGATCGCCACCTCGACTTTCATGTGCCGCTGGGCGGCGCGGTCGATCGCGCGCGCTTCGGAAAGCATGGCCCTTGTGCCATGCATCTTCCAGTTACCAACGATGTAAGGCCGCTGGGGCATGGGTTCATCCTGCGAAGTTAGAAGCAATTTGTGCGAGAAATCTCACCGGGCGGTTTAGCCGCGCGGGGCAGACGCCGCTAGCCGACATTGCTGCGCTAGTCAAAAGCCACGCTCACCTGTTGCCGCGAGGTCGCAGGCCGGATAAAGGCGCTGGTCCGAAACGACCCGCGCCGCTCCGGGCGCGGCCGCGCCGCCTCTGACGGGACCAGTCACGACATGTTTTCCTCTATCCGCCGATTCTTCCAGTCGAAATTCGGCCTGCCGATCTTCATCGGTTTTCTCATCCTTGTCGCGCTCGCCTTTGCCGCGGCCGACATCACCGGCTCGACCTTCGGCGGGGTCGCGGGCGGCGACCGGGTCGCTGTGGTCGGCGATGAACGCGTTCCGGCGAGCGAGCTGGAAAGCACCGCCCAGTCCGCGCTCGAACAGGTCCGGAGCGAGGATCCGACCATCGGGATGCCCGAATTCGTGGAGGAGGGCCTGCTCGACGAGGTGCTGCGGCAATTGATCGATCGCTATGCCGTGGGCAATTTCGCCGAAGAGCTCGGGCTGCGCGCGGGCCGCAACCTGATCAACAGCGAGATCCTCCAGATCCCGGCCTTCCGCGACGTCGCGGGCGAATTCGACGAGGAAACCTATCGCCAGGCCCTGCGCGCGCAGGGCCTCACGGACGATATGCTGCGCGGCGATCTGAAGGACGGCCTGCTCGAACAAATGCTGTTCCGCCCCGCGCTCGCCGCGCCGCAGCTGTCCGAACGCGCCGCGCGGCAATATGCCTCGCTCGTCCTCGAACGCCGCCGCGGCGCTATCGCGCTGATTCCGAGCGAACTCTACGCCCCGGAAGGCGAACCGGAAGACGGCAAGCTCGAGGCCTTCTACGAGGAGAACCGCAGCCAGTTCCGCCGGCCGCAACAGCGCGTGATCCGCTTCGCCACCTTCGACGGGGATTCGATCCTCGCCGACGTCGAAGCGACCGAGGACGAGATCGCCGAACGCTACGAGGCGAACCGCGACACCTACGCCGCGCGCGAGCGCCGGGCGTTCAGTTCCTTCGTCGTGCCGACCGAGGATGCGGCAAACGCGCTGGCCGAGCGGATCAGGGGCGGGCTTTCGCTCGAGGCGGCGGCCCGGGAGGCCGGCTTCGAAGTCTCCTCGAGCGACCTGCTCGACCGCGAGGAGGTCGCGAACACGACCAGCTTCGCGCTGGCCGAATCGGTCTTCGCCGCCGCGGAAGGCGCCATCGCCGAACCGGCGCGCGGCACGCTCGGCTGGTATGTCGCGCGGGTCGACGAGGTCGAACGGATCCCGGCGCGCAGCCTTGCCGACGCGACCGACGAGATCGCCGCGCAGATCGTCGAGGAAAAGCGGGCCGCCGCGCTCGTCGACCTGTCGACCCGGATCGAGGACGAGATCTACGACGGCACCGCGCTGGCCGAGGTGGCCGAGGCCTTCGATCTCGAAGTCCGCACGAGCCCCCCGCTGCTCGCCAACGGCGCGGTCTTCGACGAACCCGGAGCCGAGATCCCGCGCGAGCTGGGACCGGTGCTCGAAACCGCGTTCGAGATGGAGGAGAGCGAACCGCAGCTCGCCCAGCTCGACCGCGGCGAACGCTTCATCATCTTCGACGTGAGCGAGGTGATCCCTTCTGCCGCCCCGCCGCTCGCCGAGATTCGCGAGGAAGTCACCGCCGCGTGGCGTCTGGCCGAAGGCAGCGCCGAGGCGCGCGAGGCGGCGCGCCGGGTGCTCGCGAAGACGCGGGAGGGCAGCGATTTCGCCGACGCGCTGCGCGCAGAGGAGGAACCGCGCTTCCAGGTTCAGCCCATCGACCTGTCGCGCCGCGAACTGCTCGCCCAAGGCGGGCGCAACATCGCCCCGCCGCTGGTCCTGCTGTTCTCGATGGCGCAGGGCTCGACCAAGCTGCTCGAGGCGCCGCAGGATCTCGGCTGGTACCTCGTCGACCTGGAAGAGATCGAGGCCGACCCGCTCGCGGCGGATGACCCCGCCCTCGCCCAGACCCGCCAGCAATTCGCGCCGACGCTGGCCGACGAATACCGCCGCCAGCTCGCCCGGGCGATCCGGGACGAGGTCGGGGTCGAACGCAACGAGGACGTGATCGAAGCGGTCCGCAGGCGGCTCGCCGGCGAAAGCTGAGCGGGGATGAGGGGCCGCACGTGACCGGATCGAACGAAACCGGCCTGCCCGAAGGTGCCGAGGCGGCAGCGCGCGCGCTGCGCGCGGGCGCGCCGGCGCTGGTCTGGCGCCGGGTGGTGGCCGACTGCGACACGCCGGTCAGTGCGGCACGCCGATTGATCGAGGAGGGGCGCGGCGATTTCCTGCTCGAATCGGTCGAGGGCGGCGAGGTGCGCGGGCGCTACAGCCTGCTGGGGCTCGATCCCGACCTCGTGTTCCGGGCCGGGTCCGACGGGGCCGAGATCAATCGCCACTGGCAGCGTGACCGCGAAGCGTTCGAGCCGCTGCCGGGCAATCCGCTCGACCGGCTGCGTTCGCTGGCCGCGGCGTGCCGCATCGACCTGCCCGAAGGCGATGCCGAGGCCCTGCCCCCGGCGCTCGCCTGCCTTGTCGGCTATTTCGGCTACGAGACGATCGGGCTGGTCGAAAAGCTCCCGCGCGCCCCCGCGAGCGAGCTTGCCCTGTCCGACATGCTGTTCGTGCGCCCGACGCTGATCCTCGTCTTCGATGGCCTGACCGATGCGCTCCACTGCGTCGCGCCGATCTGGCAGGCGCAGGACCCGGATGCCGCCATCTTCGCCGCGGGCGAGCGGATCGACGCCGCGCTCGCCGCGCTCGTCCGCCCGCGCCCTGCCGAGCCGCGCGCCGCGCCCGACACGCCCCTGCCCGAGCCCCGGCCGGTCATGGCGGGCGAGGATTACAAGGCGATGGTGGCGGCCGCCAAGGACTACATCCTTGCGGGCGACATCTTCCAGGTCGTGCTCGCCCAGCGGTTCACCTGCCCCTTCGACCTGCCACCGCTCGCGCTCTACCGCGCGCTGCGGCGGGTCAATCCCTCGCCCTTCCTCTATTTCCTCGATCTTCCCGGCTTCGCCATCGTCGGATCGAGCCCGGAAATCCTTGTGCGGGTGCGCGGCGGCGAAGTCACGATCCGCCCCATCGCCGGGACTCGCCCGCGCGGCGCCACGAGGGCCGAGGACGAGGCGAACGAGGCCGAACTCCTCGCCGATCCCAAGGAATGCGCCGAGCACCTGATGCTGCTCGATCTCGGCCGCAACGATGTCGGCCGGGTCGCGACGCGCGGCAGCGTGACCGTCACCGACAGTTTCACGATCGAGCGTTACAGCCACGTCATGCACATCGTCAGCAACGTCGTGGGCGAACTCGGCGAAGGGCGCGATGCGCTCGACGCGCTGTTCGCGGGTTTTCCGGCGGGCACCGTCTCGGGCGCGCCCAAGATCCGCGCCTGCGAGATCATCGCCTCGCTCGAGCCGGAGACGCGCGGCGCCTATGCCGGGGGCGTCGGATATTTCGCGCCCGACGGATCGGTCGATTCCTGCATCGTGCTGCGGACCGCGGTGGTGAAGGACGCGGTGATGCACGTGCAGGCGGGCGCGGGGATCGTGGCCGATTCCGATCCCGATGCCGAACTCGCCGAATGCCGGGCCAAGGCGGGCGCGCTCTTCGCCGCCGCGCGCGAGGCGGTGCGCCTCGCAAGCGAACCGGGATACGGCCGGTGAAGCGCCTCTTGCCCCTCCTTGCGCCGCTTTGGCTTGTCGCCTGCGAACAACAGCCCGCGGGCGAGCCGGTGGTGCGGACCGAACTCGGCGAGGCTCCCGCAGCGCAGCCGGCGGACGCGGACGCGGCCGAGGCCGAAGCGCCGGAGGTGCCGCAGCCCGCCTCGGCCTGCACCGCCCTCACCTTCGAGGACACGGCCTTCACCCATTGCATCGCGGACCCCGAACGCCACACCATCCGCACCGCCCTCGCCCCTGCCGGCGGCCAGCCCTTCGGCTCGCTCGCCGCCTTCGCCGAAACCGCCGAGGCAGGCAGCATCGCCTTCGCCATGACCGGCGGGGCCTTCGGCGACGACCTGCGCGCGGTCGGCTATTACGTCGAGGACGGCGAACGGTTTTCGGAGCTCGATCGGGCCGATGGCGAGGGCAATTTCTACATGAAACCCAACGGCGTCTTCTTCGGCACCGGCGACGAATGGCGCGCGATGGCGAGCGAGGCCTTCTTCGCGACCATCCGCGACCGCCCGCAATTCGGGACGCAATCGGGTCCGATGCTGGTGACGGGCGGCGAGCTCCACCCCGATTTCGAGGACAACGGCCCCTCGCGCGCCGTCCGCAGCGGGGTCGGCGTGGACAGGCAGGGCCGTGCCCATTTCGTGATCGCCGAGGACGAGGTCAGCTTCGGCCGCATCGCGCGCCTATTTCGCGACGAGCTCGAGACGCCCGAGGCGCTGATGCTCCAGTCGGGCAATTCGGCGCTGTGGGACCCGGCTTCCGGGCGGCTCGACCAGGGGCGGGCTGGGCCGATCCTCGTGGTGGAGGAAAAACCGTGACCCTCGCCTATGAACGCACCCTCTATCCGCCGATCGAGCCCTACGAAACCGGGATGCTCGACGTCGGCGAGGGCCACTCGCTCTATTACGAACGCGTCGGCACGCCCGGCGCGAAACCCGCGGTCTTCCTCCACGGCGGCCCCGGCGGAGGCATGAGCCCGGCCCATCGCCGCCAGTGGGATCCGGACCTCTACGACGTGCTCCTGTTCGACCAGCGCGGCTGCGGCCGCTCGATGCCCTTTGCCGCGATCGAGGCAAACGACACCTGGCGCATCGTCGCCGACATCGAGCGGCTTCGCACGATGTGCGGGCACGACAAATGGCAGGTGCTCGGCGGCAGCTGGGGCGCGACGCTCGCGCTCGCCTATGCCCAGACCCACCCCGACCGGGTCAGCGAAATCGTGCTGCGCGGCGTCTTCCTCGCCCGGCAGAAGGAGAAGCGCTGGCTCTACGCCTACGGGGCGAGCGAGATCATGGCCGAACAATGGGACCGCTTCACCGGGCTCATCCCCGAAGCCGAGCGCGGCGACCTGGTGAAGGCCTATCACGACCGGCTCACCAGCGAGGACGAGGACACCCGCCTCGCCGCGGCGCGCGAATGGTCGCTGTGGGAGGGCACGGTCGCGACCCTGCTCCCGAACGAGGCGCTTCTCGACGAATTCGCCGACCCGGCCAAGGCGGTTCCCTTCGCCCGCATCTGCGCGCGCTTCTTCCTCGAGGACTTCTTCCTCGAAGAAGGCCAGCTCCTCGCGAACATGGACCGCATCCGCCACATCCCCGGCATCATCTTGCAGGGCCGCCACGACATCTGCACCCCGCCAACCAGCGCGTGGGAGGTGAAGAAGGCCTGGCCCGAGGCCGAGCTGTGGATCGTCCACGATGCGGGCCATTCCGCGGGCGAGCCGGGCATCGTGGACGGCCTCGTGCGGGCGACGGACAAGCTGGCAGGCAAGACATGATCCTCGTCATCGACAATTACGACAGCTTCACCTTCAACCTCGTCCATTACCTCATGGAACTGGGCGCGCAGGTGCGGGTGGAGCGCAACGACGCGATTTCGGCTTCCGAAGCGCTGGCCACGGGCGCGAGAGGCTTCCTCATCTCCCCCGGCCCCTGCACGCCGAATGAGGCGGGGGTGAGCCTCGATCTCGTCGCGGCCTGCGCGGACGCGGGAAAGCCGCTGCTCGGCGTGTGCCTCGGCCATCAGGCGATCGGGCAGCATTTCGGCGGGCGCGTCGTGCGCGGCGGGTTGATGCATGGCAAGACATCGCCGGTCACGCATGACGCGACGGGCGTGTTCGCGGGCCTGCCCTCCCCTTTCACCGCGACGCGCTATCACAGCCTCGAAGTGGTCGATGCGCCCGAAATCCTGATCGCCAACGCCCATGCCGAAACGCCGGGCGGCGATCACCTTTCGGTGATGGGCCTGCGCCACGCAGAGCTGCCCATTCACGGCGTCCAGTTCCACCCCGAAAGCATCGCGACCGAGCACGGCCATGCCCTGCTCGCCAATTTCGCGAAGCTCTGCGGGATCGAGACGGCCCTGCCCGAAAAGGTTGTTTCGCGATGAGCCTGCTGCCCGACATTTCCCGCCCCCTGTCCGAAGCCGAGGCCGAGCGCGCCTTCGGCGTCCTGCTCGACGGGGAACCGGACGAGGAGGAGATCGAGCGCTTCCTGATCGATCTTACCGATCGCGGCGAGACCTCCGACGAAATCGCGGGCGCGGCGCGGGCGCTGCGCGCGCGGCTGATCCCGATCGATGCGCCCGAAGACGCGATCGACGTCTGCGGCACGGGCGGCGATGGGCACCATACCCTGAACGTTTCGACCGCGGTCAGCCTGGTCGTCGCGGCCTGCGGGGTGCCCGTGGCGAAACACGGCAACCGCGCGGCCTCGTCCAAGGCGGGGGCGGCGGACACCTTGGAAGCGCTCGGGCTCGACATGGACGCCGCCGGGCGGACCGCGGAAAGGACGCTGGCCGAGATCGGCATCTGCTTTCTCTTCGCCAGGAACCACCACCCGGCGATGGCGCGCATCCAGCCCATCCGGGTGCGGATCGGGCGGCGCACGATCTTCAACCTGATGGGCCCGCTGTCCAACCCCGCGCGCGTCGCGAGCCAGCTCATCGGGATTGCCCGGCCGGCCTACGTGCCGATCTACGCGGGCGCGATGGCACGGCTCGGCACGGGTTGCTCGCTGATCGTCTCGGGCGACGAGGGGCTCGACGAGCTCAGCCTTGCCGGCGGCAACGAGGTCGCGGTCGTGACCGGTCACAGTTTCGAGATGCAGCGCGCTGAGCCCGCCGACGCGGGCCTCCCGCGCGCTCCGATCGAGGCGATCCGCGGCGACGATGCGGCGCACAACGCCGCCGCGCTCAAGGCGCTGCTGATGGGCGCTCCCGGACCCTATCGCGACGCGGTCCTGTTCAACGCCGCCGGCGCGCTGCGCGTGGCGAAGCGGGGCGAGGCGTGGCGCGACCGGATCGCCATGGCCGCCGAAGCGATCGATTCGGGGGCGGCGCGCCGCCTGCTCGAACGCTGGATCGCGCTGGCGGTATGACTTGCCGCCTTTCCAACAGGGCAATGCCGGGAGGCCGAATTTCATGAACAAGCTCGAGGAAATCTGCGCCGCCAAGCGCGAGATCGTCGCCGCCCGCCGGAACGCGATCTCGCTCGGCGAACTCGAAGCCGCGGCCGCGCGCGCCGCGGCCCCGCGCGGGTTCGAGGCGGCCCTGCGCGAAGCGAGCGCCGGGGGCTTCGGCCTCGTCGCGGAAATCAAGCGGGCGAGCCCTTCCAAGGGCCTGATCCGCGAGGATTTCCGCCCCGGCGACCATGCCCGCGACTACGCGGCGGGCGGCGCGGCCTGTCTTTCCGTGCTGACCGATGCGCCCTATTTCCAGGGGCACGAGGACTACCTCGTCGCCGCCCGCAGCGCCTCGAGCCTGCCGGTCCTGCGCAAGGATTTCATGATCGATCCGTGGCAATGCATCGAAGCGCGCGCGATCGGGGCGGATGCGGTGCTCGTGATCGTCGCCGCGCTGGAGGACGCGCAGATGGCCGAGATCGAGGCCGCGGCGCTTGCGCTCGGCATGGACGTGCTGGTCGAAATCCACGACGAGGGCGAACTCGAACGCGCCGCAAAGCACCTCAGCTCCCGCCTGATCGGGATCAACAACCGCGACCTTCGCACCTTCGAGACAAGCCTTGCCGTGACCGAAAGGCTCGCCCCGCTCGCCCCGCAGGGCGCGCTGATCGTCGGCGAAAGCGGCATCGGGTCCCACGCCGATTGCGAGCGGCTGGCGGCGGCGGGCGTGCGTTGCTTCCTCGTCGGGGAAAGCCTGATGCGCGCGCCCGACATCGCAGCGGCGACTCGGGAACTGCTTGGCGGCTGAACGGGCCTGCGACGGCGCGACTGTTCGCGGGGCTGCTCCCATGGCATTGACGGGCGCAAGGGAGCGACACGAATGAGCAAGCTCACACATCTCGGCGAGGACGGCACCGTTCGCATGGTCGATGTCGGCGGCAAGGCCGCGACCGCCCGGCTCGCGGTCGCCTCGGGCCGGATCGCGATGAGCCCCGCGGCCCTCGCCGCCATCCGGGCGGGCGATGCGCCCAAGGGCGACGTGCTGGGCGCCGCGCGCATCGCCGGGATCATGGCGGCCAAGCGCACCGGCGACCTCATCCCGCTGTGCCACCCCTTGGCGCTGGAGGCGGTGAGCCTCGATTTCACCTTCGAGGACAGCCCGCAGGCCGCGGTCCGGGTGACGGCGAGCGCCTCGCTGACGGGCCGGACCGGGGTCGAGATGGAGGCGATGGTGGCAGTCACGATGGCGCTGCTCACGATCTACGACATGGCGAAGTCGATCGACAAGGGGATGGTGATCGGCGAGGTCCGCCTGGTCGAGAAGCGCGGCGGCAAGAGCGGCGACTGGCACGCGCCCGCCGGGAAAGCATGACCGGACCGCTTCCGCTCGAAGACGCGCAGGCCCGGCTGCTCGCCCTCGCCCCGCCCGTGCGCGCCGAGGACGTTGCGATCGAGGATTCCTTCGGCCGGGTGCTCGCCGCCGATCTCTTCGCCGCGCGCAGCCAGCCTGCCGCCGACCTCTCGGCGATGGACGGCTATGCCCTCGCCGCCGATGGAGGCTCCGTTCAGTGGCGCGTGGTGGGCGAGAGCCGCGCCGGACACCCATTCGCCCGCACCCTCGGCTCGGGCGAGGCCATTCGGATCTCGACCGGAGCGCTGATGCCGCAGGGCGCCGACCGGGTCCTGCTCAAGGAGGACGCGCTGGTCGATGACGGGACGGTGCGCTGCGCGCAAATGCCGCCGGCCGGGTCCCACGTGCGGCGGCGCGGCTTCGATTTCGAGCAGGACAGCACGGTCCTTTCCAAGGGAACCGTCCTCGGTCCGGCGCAGATCGCTCTCGCGCTCGCCGCGGGCCATGCGCGCTGCGCCGTGGCCGCGGTGCCGCGCGTGGCGGTGCTCGACAGCGGGGACGAACTCGTGCGCGATCCTGCCGCCTGCGGACCGGGGCAGGTCCCGGCCTCGAACGGGGCGATGCTGGCGGCCCAGCTCGCCCCGCTCGGGGTGCGTGCGATACGGCTCGGCCCGGTGGCGGACACGCTCGAAGCGCTAGCCGCTGCGCTGGAGGAAGCCGAGGATGCCGACATCCTCGTGACGAGCGGCGGCGCATCGGTCGGCGATCACGACCTCGTGCGCCAGGCGCTGGCCGACCGGGGGGCCGCGATCGCGTTCTGGAAGGTCGCGATCAAGCCGGGCAAGCCGCTTCTCGTCGCGACCCGCGCGCGCGGCGACGCCCCGCCGCAGGTCGTCATCGGCCTGCCGGGCAATCCCGTGTCGAGCTTCGTCACGGCTTTTCTCTTCGTCCTGCCGCTGGTTCGCGCGGCGATGGGGGCGACCGCTTCCCTGCCCCGCCCGGTCGCCATGCGTGCGGGCGAGGACCTGCCCGCGGCCGGGGCGCGGCGGACATTCCTGCGCGCGGTCCATGACGGCCGGGTCGTGCGCGAGGCCGGTTCGCAGGATTCGAGCGCTCTCACCGCCCTCGCCGCGGCGAACTGCCTGATCGACCGGTCGGCCGGCGCCGCCCCGCTGCGCGCGGGCGAGGAAGTCATGGTCTTTCCCCTCCACGGCGCCTGAATCGCGCGGGTTTCCGCGGTGGAGCGGCTTGACTTGACGAACCCGGTTGCCTATTCGTTCCTTATTCGTTCACCTTTTCGGTGTTCGACAGTGCCCGCCATGCACCTTTTCGCGGTGCCTCTCGCGGGTGTGCCGTAAAGTCCTGCGTGCGCGGTCCGGCGCGTGCGCTGGCTCCCGTGGGAGAATATCTATGCTGACCGCAAAGCAGCACGAACTGATCCGCTTCATCCAGCAGCGGCTGGAGGAAACCGGCGTCTCGCCCAGTTTCGAGGAAATGAAGGAAGCGCTCGACCTCAAGAGCAAGTCGGGCGTTCACCGGCTGATCTCCGCGCTCGAGGAACGCGGGTTCATCCGCCGCCTGCCCAACCGCGCGCGCGCGCTCGAAGTGATCCGGCAGCCCGAGGATGCGGTGCCCGGCGGGCGCGCCACGCCGGGCCTCGATGCGGCGAATGACGCGGTCGCCTCGGTTTCGCGCACCATGCGCGCCGCGCCCGAACCGGCCAATGACGTGATCGAGATCCCGCTGCACGGCCGGATCGCCGCGGGCGCCCCGATCGAGGCGCTGGAGGGGCAGAACTCGCTGCCCGTGCCTGCCGCCCTGCTCGGCCCGGGCGAACACTACGCGCTCGAGGTGTCGGGGGATTCGATGATCGAGGCCGGCATTTTCGACGGCGATTTCGCCCTGGTGAAACGGACCGACACGGCCCGCGACGGGGAAATCGTCGTGGCGCTGGTGCGCGGCGAGGAAGCGACGCTCAAGTTCCTCCGCAAGGAAGGCGGCGCGATCCGGCTCGACCCGGCCAATGCGGCCTACGAACCGCAGGTCTATCGGCCCGAGGAAGTGCAGGTCCAAGGCAAGCTCGCAGGGCTCCTGCGGCGCTACCACTGATCCGGGGCTGCCGTCTGCCCGGCGATCGCGGCGGGCGGCAGCGCCGAATGCGATGGTGCCGCCCGCGGGCGGTCCGGGGCGAGCGCAGGCCTGCCGCTTCCAGAGGATCGAGGGACATGGCGGCTTCGACATGCGGGGCCGCTTGCGGTCGGATCCGCCTCGCCCGGACCAGTCGCCGGTCCCGCGCGGCCTTCAATCGCGCCAACCGCGCCACCAGCCATGCTCGCCCTGCCCCTCGGCCACGCTGGTGATGCGCCCGCGTTCGAGATCGAGCGCGAGGCCCCCGGTCCGCAGCAGCAGCTTGCGATCCGCCTTCAGCCAGCGCGGCCGACAGGAACGCGGCAGGAAGCGGTCGGCGACGACGATGTCGGATGCGGCGCAGGCTTCGGCGAGCAGGTCCTCCTCGATCCATTCGCGGTTGCGCGCCATCATCAGGGTCCATTCGCGCCCGCCGCGCTCGATCCTGAGCACGCAGAACGCCCGCGAACAGCGTGCCCCCGGCCAGTTCGCGAGCGGGATCGGGTCCGCGGTGACGCTCGCGAGTTCGAGCAGGTTGTCGCGGCTGTATTCCGACCGCGTGTCGCGCAGCGACAGGAGACGCCGGCCGCCCTGCGCGGTCTCGATCGTGATGCCGACGTGCCGCCCCTCGCGGTCGATCAGGACGTCGGGAATGGGAGTGGCAAGCAGCATCGCCGTGGCGATCGCGGCCGGGACCAGTCCCCAAAGGCGGGCTCGCCCCGTCCACAGCGCGAGCCACAATCCCCCGGCGGTAAACAGGAAGATGGTGAGCGGGCCCATCTGCGGCATCAGCTTGACCGCGCCCGGCTGCGCCGCGGTGACATGGGCGATGCCGAGCAGTAGGTCGAGCGAGGCCTGCACCAGCCACCAGACCGGCCCGCCGAGCCCGGCAAGGTCCAGCAGCAGCCCAAGCGCGATCATCGGCATCGACACGAAGGTGACAAGCGGGATCGCGACGACATTGGCGAGCGCCCCGTAGAGCCCGGCCCGGTGGAAGTGATAGAGGACGATCGGCATCAGCGCGATCTCGATCACGAGCCCGGTGACGAACAGCATGACGACGCGCCGCCCGGCATGGCGCCACCACGCCTCCTCGCGCGGGGCGAGGAAGGCGCGCACCGGCCCCGAGGCGGACAGCGCGACGATCGCGAGGACGGCGCAGAAGCTCATCTGGAAGCTCGGCCCGATCACGCTTTCGGGCCACAGCAGCATGACCGCGAAGGCCGCCGCCGCAACCATCCTGAGCGACAGCGCATCGCGCCCCATGGCAAGCGCGACCAGCACCAGGAGGGCGGCGACGCAGCTCCTGACGGTCGGCACCTCCGCCCCGGTCAGCAAGGTGTAACCGATCCCCGCGATCGCCCCGCAGGCCGCGGCCAGCACCGGCAGCCGGACCCTCAGCGCGATCGCGGGGAACAGCGCCAGCACGCGCAGCGCGGCGAGATAGGCCGCGGCGATGACCGCGCTCACGTGCAGGCCGCTGATCGAGAGCAGATGGGTGAGCCCGGCATCGCGCATCGCCTCCTCGTCAGCCCGATCGATCGCGCCGCGATCCCCGCTCGCGAAGGCGGCGGCGATGGTCCCCGCCGAGCCCTCGACCCGCGCCCGGACATGGGCGGACAGCCCACGCTGGACCGGGGCTATGCCGAAACCGCCCGGCGCGGGTTCGACCAGTTCGAGTTCGCCGATCATGCTCCCGGTCGCGGCCAGCCCGCTGAACCAGGCGGTGCGGGCGAAATCATAGGCTCCCGGAAGCATCGGGCTCGCAGGCGGCATCAGGCGGACCCGCATCCGCACCACCGCCCCTTCGGCCAGCGCGCCTTCGCCCGCAGCGGCCTCGACCGGGGCGAGCGCATCGGCCGGGACATTGACCCGGATCTTGCGGCCCTGCCCGGTCGATGCGTCGCGCACCGCGAGGGTCAGCCGGATGCGCCGCTCGGCGGGCTGGTCCTCGCGTTCTAGGACATAGCCCTGGACGCGCTCGATCGAGGGCCGGTCGATCGGCTCGGCCCCGACGATCTCCGAGCGCACCCAGATCACCGCGATGCCCGCCGAAAAGACGAGGCCGACCGCGATCATCGCGCGGCGCAGGTGCCCGCGCCGGTCGGCGATGGCGGACCCGGCGGGCCATACCGCCAGCGCCGTCAGCGCGAGCAGGATCCCGCCGCCGATCGCGCCCATCCACTGCCAGGGGTCCGACAGCGCGAACCAGGCGAGGATCCCGCTGGCGAAGACCACCGCGAGCCAGGGCGCCCGGTCGAACCCCGCCTCGGCGAGGAAGCGCTCGGCCCGGTCGAGCGCCGCGCTCGCGAGGCCTGCATCCCCGCCGCCGCTGGACAATCCGGGGCGCGTTTGCCAAGGGCGCGCGGAAGACCGTCCGGCGGCGGCCCCGGCAACGGTGCTGCCGTCGCCACCGTCTCCCATCGGAATGATCGGCACATCGCCCACAGGCCGCCTCCCCCCAGGGTCAAGGCCATTCGGAAAGTCGCCGCATAGAAAAGGAATTCGCCCTCCATGGCAAGCGATAGCACCGCATCCGTCGTCACCCGCTTCGCCCCCTCGCCGACCGGCTTCCTCCATATCGGCGGCGCGCGCACGGCGTTGTTCAACTGGCTTTACGCGCGCCATCACGGGGGCAAGGCTCTCCTGCGGATCGAGGACACCGACAGGAAGCGTTCGACGCAGGAGGCGATCGACAAGATCCTCGAAGGGCTCGACTGGCTCGGCCTCGATTACGACGAGCCGCCCGTCTTCCAGTCGCATCGCGCCGAACGCCATGCCGAGGTCGCGCGCAAGCTGCTCGAGGCGGGCCATGCCTACAAGTGCTTCGCCACGCCCGAGGAGCTGGAGGCGATGCGGGCGGAACAGCGCGCGCAGAAGAAGCCGATGCGCTACGACGGGCGCTGGCGCGACCGCGACCCGGGCGAGGCACCCGCGGGTGCTGCCTACACGATCCGGCTCAAGACCCCGCTCACCGGCGTGACCACGATCGAGGACCGCGTGCAGGGCAGCGTCTCGGTCGCCAACGAGGAGATCGACGACTACATCCTCCTGCGCGCCGACGGGACGCCGACCTACATGCTCGCGGTGGTGGTCGACGACCGCGACATGGGCGTGACCCACGTCATCCGCGGCGACGACCATCTCAACAACGCCTTCCGTCAGCTCCCCATCTACCGCGCGATGCAGGAGGTCGAAGGCGGCTGGGACGATCCGGTCTATGCCCACATCCCGCTGATCCACGGACCCGACGGGGCAAAGATGTCGAAGCGCCACGGGGCGGTCGGCGTTTCGACCTACCGCGACGAGCTCGGGATCCTCGCCGATGCCATGTTCAACTACCTCCTGCGGCTCGGCTGGGGGCACGGCGACCGCGAGGAGATCACCCGCACCGAGGCGATCGAACTGTTCGACCTCGCCGGTGTCGGCCGGAGCCCGTCGCGCTTCGACATGAAGAAGCTCGAGAACCTCAACGGGCACTACATCCGCGAAGCCGATGACTCGCTGCTCGCCGACCTCGTCCTGCCGCGCCTGCCCGCGGGCGCCGACCGGGACCTGCTGATCGAGGCCATGCCGGTGCTCAAGGTCCGCGCGCGCAATCTCAACGAAATCGCCGACGGTGCCGGCTTTCTTTTCGCCACTCGCCCGCTCGAAATGACCGAGAAAGCGGCGGGCCTGCTCGACGCCGAAGCACGCTCGCGCCTTGCATTGATTTCAAGCCGGCTTGCACAGGAAAATCGCTGGACAAGCGAGGCTCTCGAAGCCACTACGAAGGCGCTCGCGGAGGAACTGGGATTGGGCCTCGGCAAGCTGGCGCAACCGATGCGCGCCGCACTCACCGGGACGACGACCTCGCCCGGTATTTTCGATGTTCTGGTCCTTCTGGGACGGGATGAAGCCCTGGCACGGCTCGACGCGCAGGCGGCCTGACCGGGCCGCCGCGCGGAGGCGCGAAGAGGGGCAAAAGGATTGAGCAGGAGACACATCTTGGCAGACAAGCACGCGACACTCGAGCTTGGCGGCGAAACGCATGAATTTCCCGTCCTCAGCGGCAGCACCGGACCGGATGTCGTCGACATCCGCAAGCTTTACGGGTCGACCGGGCGCTTCACCTTCGATCCGGGCTACAAGTCGACCGCGAGCTGCGAGAGCGCACTGACCTATATCGACGGCAACGAGGGCGTCCTGCTCCATCGCGGCTACCCGATCGGGCAGCTCGCCGAACATTCCTCCTTCATGGAGGTCGCCTACCTCCTGCTCAACGGCGAACTGCCGAGCGGCGAAGAGCTCGACGATTTCACCTACACGATCACCCGCCACACCATGCTGCACGAGCAGCTGCGCCAGTTCTACCAGGGCTTCCGCCGCGACGCCCACCCGATGGCTATCATGTGCGGCGTGGTCGGTGCGCTGTCGGCGTTCTACCACGACAGCACCGACATTTCCGACCCCGAGCACCGCAAGATCTCGAGCCACCGCCTGATCGCCAAGATGCCGACGATCGCGGCGATGGCCTACAAGTACGCGATCGGCCAGCCCTTCATGCAGCCGGACAATTCGCTCAGCTACACCGGCAATTTTTTGCGCATGACCTTCGGCGTCCCGGCCGAGGAATACGAGGTGATCCCGGCGGTCGAACGCGCGATGGACCGGATCTTCATCCTCCACGCGGACCACGAACAGAACGCCTCGACCTCGACCGTGCGGCTCGCCGGTTCCTCGGGCGCGAACCCGTTTGCCTGCATCGCGGCGGGCATCGCCTGCCTGTGGGGCCCGGCGCATGGCGGCGCGAACGAGGCGGCGCTCAACATGCTCCGCGAAATCGGCACGCCGGACAAGATTCCGCACTACATCGAACGCGCCAAGGACAAGAACGACCCGTTCCGCCTGATGGGCTTCGGCCACCGCGTCTACAAGAACTACGACCCGCGCGCGACCGTCATGCAGAAGACCGTGCGCGAAGTGTTCGAGGCGCTGAACGTGCAGGACCCGGTGTTCGAAACCGCGCTCCGGCTCGAGGAAATCGCGCTCAGCGACGATTATTTCCGCGAGAAGAAACTGTTCCCGAACGTGGACTTCTATTCGGGCATCATCCTGTCGGCGATCGGTTTCCCGACCACGATGTTCACCGCGCTCTTCGCGCTTGCCCGCACGGTGGGCTGGGTCGCGCAGTGGAACGAGATGATCTCCGATCCCGCCCAGGTGATCGGCCGTCCGCGCCAGCTCTACACCGGGCCGACCGAGCGCGACTACGTGCCGCTGTCCGAGCGTTGACGGCGGAGCGAACCGGGACGATGGGGCGGCCCTTCCTCGTGCTTGCGGTGCAGGTGCTGGGGGCCGCCCTCGTCTTTTCGGGCCTGCTGTGGGCGCTCCAGGGGCTCGGCATCGTCATGTGGCCGCCGGGCAGTTTCATGCTCGCCCAGCGCGAATGGGCGCTTTACGGCGGGATCACGGCGGCGATCGGCGCGCTTCTCGTCTGGGCGGGCGGGCGCTTCCTGAAGCGTTAAGCCGTGCCTTCGTTGCCATGCGCGGGTAGGTCGAGCCGGAAGACCGCCCCGTCGCCTTCGCCCGCCGCCACCGTCAGGTCGCCCCCCATCGCCCGCGCAAGCCGGCGCGAGATGTAGAGGCCGAGGCCCGATCCCCCGTCATTGTCGCGGCCCAGGCGCTCGAACTTGTCGAAGATGCGCGCGGCCTGTTCGTCGCTTACGCCCGGCCCCTCGTCCGCGACGGTGACCGCGACGCGCCCGTCCGCCCCGGCGTGGGTCCGAACCGTCACCCGGCTTTCGGCGGGGGAATAGGCGATCGCGTTGCCGATGAGGTTGAGGAGGACCTGCAGCACCCGCCGGAACTCGGCCGTGGCGATCCGGCTTTCATGCTCGCCCGGCAGGTCGAGCGCGATGTCGCGCGCCTGCGCCCGGACGCCCAGGATGCCCCCCGCCCGGCGCGCCGCATCGGCAAGGTCGACCTTTTCGCGGGCGGTGGAAAAGCCGGGCGCCTCGACCACTTCGAGGTCGGCAAGGTCATCCAGCATCCCCGAAAGGTGCTGTCCGGCGGCGACGATGGTGCCGGCATATTCGGTGTATTCCTCGCGCAGCGGCCCGGCGAGGCGCGCGCGGATGGTCTCCGCATTGGCGATGATGCGCGCGATCGGCTGGCGCAGGACCGGGGTCAGCGCGCTCCCGATGAGCCGGCCGTGCCCGGACACGGCGGCCTCCTCCTCGCTGCCCTCCCCGCCATCGCCGAGCGGTTCCTGCGGCACCAGCAGCCATTCGAAACCGGCCGGCGCGGTGGTCACCGTCCCCAGAGGAAGCAGCCGCACGCGCCAGCGCCGCTCCGAGCCCGGCAGGCTGCAGTGCGCCCCGTCGAGCAGGCGCCAGTGCATCGGCTGGCGGTGGGCGATGTCCTGCAGGGTGACGTAGCTGGTCCACACCCGCCCCGGCTGGTCGGCAATGGCCTGTTCGAGCGCCTTCGCATCGGGCGCCCCGGCGCTGACGAGCTGGACCCGCTGGCGCGCATCGAGCCGTCCGCTCGCCTCGGCGCTGGCGCGGTCGATCGCGTCGAGCTGTTCGGCGAACTCGCCCCCGCCCGATCCCGCGAGCGGGCGCGGATGGCGCTGCCAGTTCTCGACGAGGAGCTCGCACCCGCCGCCCTCGCTTTCCTCGCGCGGATGAATGCGGACGAAGCCGGAGACGACCTCCTCGCCGTCATGGGCGCTGAATTCGCGGGCGAGGCGCAGGCCCATGGCGCGCGCCTGGCGCACCAGGTCGAGCAGGTCGGGCACCGCGAGCATCCCCGGCAGGTTGCCCCCGCAGGCCGCCTGCAAATCGGCGAGCGGTTCGTCCGCGATGACGAGCCGGTCGCGCGCATCGGTCAGCCCGCGTGCCGCCAGCAGGGTGTCGCCGCGCTCGATCACCGCTCGATGTCCACCACGCGCGCGTCAGACCGGGCAAGGATCGCCTGCGCCCGGTCGGGCGCGAGCTCACCGATCACGCCGGGCACCCTGACGCCGGGTTCGAGCAGCATGAACTGCCGCTCGATCGCCTGCGCGTCCATCCCGGCGGCGCGAAAGGCGAGCGCGAGGCGTGCGGCCTGGCTTTCGTGGCAGGCGATCACCGCGTTCTCGCGCGGCTGCCGGGTGACCGAGGCGAGCGCGCTGGCGAACAGGGCGAGCCCGGCGTGTTCGAGTTCGAGCGCGGCGAGCACCCCGCTCCCCATCGCCGAGACGAGCCGGGCAAGCAGCCCCGCCCGGCTTTCGCCTTCGTCGTGGGAGCGCTTGAGCCGTTCGATCGCGCCGCGCGGCACGCCGCCCCGCTCGCCCGCGCGCGCGGCCGTTTCCCAGCAGGCGATGACGGCGAGGAAGAGTTCGGCCGGAAGCTCGCTTAGCGGCATGTCCATGCGCCGCTGACTCTGGATAAAACGCGACTGCGCCGCGAGCGTCGTCATCGCAAGCTCGGCGATCGCCGGCCGGTCCGACGCGATCAGCTCCTGCAGGAGCGGGCTCAGCACCGGGTCGAGCGAGGCGCGCCTTTCGAGCCGTTCGGCGAGGTGGCTTTCGAGCGCGAGGACATGGGAATGGCCGAGCACGACATGGTCCTGCGCCAGGTGCGCGGCCAGGGCATCGACCGCCTCGGCCGGGGCGGGCGGACCATGCGCCGGGCTTCCGAGCACCTCGGCCCGTTCTGCGGCGAGCAATTGCCGGGCGAGATGATCGAGCATCCCCCGCACCCGCGCGACGATCGCATCGCTGACGAGCGGCTGGCCGGAACTTGCCAGCAAGTGCGCGAGCACCGGCGCGACCCCGCGCAAGGAACGATCCCCCCGCGCGAGTTCTTCGCTGAGGATGCTCTCGACACTGGCCGATGTTCCGTGAAGGCTGTTTGCACTCTGCGCCATAAATGCCCGATAACGCGCGTATAGTTAAACCCGCGTTAGCCCATCGGCGCCCCGAACGCAGCAGGAACCGTGCGCGCGCCGCGAGCGCGAGCCCGACCGCCGCGGACGCGGGACGGGTCGCGTTTTCGGGCAGGTCAGGCGCGCGCGCGGCCCGAAAAGCGGGCGAGCACGGTTTCGATACCGCGGATCGCGGCCGGTTCGCCGGGCGCGGAGGCGAGCGCGTTGTCGGCCGCGAGCAGCAGTTCCTCGGCATGGAAGCTCGCCGCGAGGCCCTTCAGCCGCATCGCCGCGACGTGCCAGTTCCCGTCACAGCGCGAGCGCCGCAGGAGATCGAGCTGGCGCGCAGCGCTGGCGAGGAAGGCTTCGCGCAATTCGCCCATCAGCGCCGGGTCGCCCCCTGCCGCCGCCGCGATCGTCGCATCGAGAGCGCCACTTTCATAAGCCATGACGAGGACTTATCCGCGACGAAGTTAAAGCGGGGTTTATCGCGAGTGCGGGTGTGGTATTGTTCGGCCATGTCTGGTGGACATCATATCAGGGCGATCGGCCGCGGCGCGCGACCCCGCGAACCGGAAGGGTCGGGGTCGCAGCCGACTGTCGCGGACGAAGCTGCCCGCGAGGACGACACGCTCCTGCTCGAACACGAGACGGTCGAGGAAAGCTGGACCGAGGCCGAGCCCGATTGGTCCGACGCCGCGCCCGCGGGTACCCGGTTCGACCGGGTGGTGAGCGTTCTCGCCGCACTCGCCATCGCCGCGTGGACCGGGTTCTTCGCCTGGGCGATGCGGGCGGAATGGAACGCTGCGGCCTCCGCTCCCCCTTCGGCCTGGGCCGGCTGGATCATCGACTGGTCGGTGCCGGTGCTGCTCGTCGCGGTCATCTACCTCGTCGCGATGCGCAATTCGCGGGCCGAAGCGAAGCGCTTCGCCGCCTCGGCCGCGCTGCTCAGCCGCGAAAGCGCCGAGCTCGAGGAACGGCTCGCCGTGGTCAACCGCGAACTCAGCCTCGCGCGCGAATTCCTCGCCGCGCAGTCGCGCGAACTCGAATCGCTCGGCCGGATCGCGAGCGAACGGATCTCGGCCCATGCCGGCGAATTGCAGCGGCTCATCAACGACAACGGCGCGCAGGTGGAAGCGATCGGTTCGGCCAGCGAGACCGCGCTCGCCAACATGAACCGGCTGCGCGACGACCTCCCGGTGATCGCCAATTCGGCGCGCGACGTTTCCAACCAGATCGGCAATGCCGGCCGCACCGCGCACGGCCAGCTCGACGAGCTCGTCGCCGGGTTCGAGCGGTTGAACCAGTTCGGCACGGCCAGCGCGAGCCAGGTCGCCGCGCTCAGCCAGAAAGTCGCGGAGACGCTGGCGGGCTTCGAGAATCAACTCTCCGCGATCGAACAGCTTGGCGCAGGCCGGCTGGCGGCGCTCCGCGAGGAAGCGGGCGATTACCGCGCCGCCTTCGAGCAAGCCGAGGAAGGCGCGATCGCGGCGCTGCGCGAACGGGTCGCGGCACTGCGCGCGGAAAGCGAGTCCGCCGCGAGCGACCTGCGCCAGGGCGAGGATGCGGCGCTCGCCCGGCTGCACGAGGCGAAGGACCGCCTGCACGACGAGATCGCCGAAACCATCGCCACGCTCGAAGGGCTCGACCGGCAGGCGATGGAGGCGGCGCGCAAGCGGCTCGTCGACCTCAACGAGGAAGCCGGCCGGTTCGACGACCGCCTCGAAGCGCGCGACCTTCGCTTCATGGAGGAGATGCGGCGGCGGCAGGACGAATTCGAGACCCGCGAATCGCAGGCGAGCGAAATCCTCGCCCAGCGGCTCGCCGACCTCGACGAAGCGCTCGCCCAGCGCCGCGAGGCGCAGGTCGAGGACACTGCGAAGCTTGTCCGGCACGGGCAGGAACTGGGTGCGGAAATCGAACGGCTGGGCGCGCTCATCGCGGAGATCGGACGCCAGAGCGACGCGACGCGCGAGAGCCTCGGCTCGGGGCTCGACGCGCTCGGGGAACAGCTCGATGCGCGGCGGCGCGAACTGGCCGAAACCGATCGCCTGCTGTCCGACCTGACCGAAGCGGGAATTCGGCTCCTCGAGATCATCCAGTCGGGCGCGCGTCACGCCCGCGAGGACCTGCCGAAAGCGATCGAGACCGCGACCGGAGGCCTTTCGTCGGTGGAGCAGCGCGTCGAGGCGCTCGGCGGCCTGATGCTGACCGCCAAGGGGCACGGCGACGAGCTGACGAACCGCCTGGCCGGGACCAGGGACGAGATCGAGGCGACCGACGGCGCGCTCGACCGGCTCGCGGCGCGACTGGCCGCACAAGCGGAGGAAACCCTTGCCCGGCTGGGCGGCCTGCGCGGCGGGTTCGAACGGCTCGTCGAGGAAAGCGACCGGCTCGGCGGCGAGACGCAGGACCGCCTGCGCACGGCGCTCGAGGAACTGCGCGCGGCGACCGAGGCCGCCTTCCGCACGATCGACGAAGGCGCGCGCGAGCGGCTGGCGAAACTCGGCGGGGAAATGGGCGAACAGGCGGTCGAGGCGCTCGAACGCTCGCTTCGCAGCGAGAGCGCAGCGACGATCGGCAAGATCGAACAGGCCGCTGCCCATGCCTCCGGCGTCGGGCGCGAGGCGGCGGCGCAGCTGCGCGACCAGCTCGCCCGCGTCAACGAACTCGCCGGCAATCTCGAACAGCGTGTCGCGCGCGCCCGCGAGATGGCCGAAGAGAAGGTCAGCAATGATTTCGCCCGGCGCATGGCGCTCATCACCGACAGTCTCAATTCGGCTTCGATCGATATCGCCTCGGCGCTTTCGACCGAGGTAACCGACACGGCATGGGACGCCTATCTCAAGGGCGATCGCGGCATCTTCACCCGCCGCGCGGTGCGGCTGCTGGACGGGAACGACGCCAAGGCTATCGCCGAGCTCTACCAGCGGGACGAGGATTTCAAGGCCGCGGTGTCGCGCTACATCCACGATTTCGAGGCCATGCTGCGCGCGATGCTTTCGACCCGCGACGGCAATGCGCTGGGCGTGACGGTGCTGGGATCGGACGCCGGCAAGCTCTACGTCGCGCTCGCCCAGGCGATCGAACGCTTCCGCGGCTAGCGCTGCAGGTCGGCCGGCGGTTCGGGCATCAGGTCGAGGTCCGCCGCGGTGATCCAACCCTGCTCGTAATTGAGGACATAGATGCCCGTCAGCACGGCGGCGAGCACCGTCGCGCGCAGGGCGAGCCGGCCGGGGCGGAAATTGACCGGCGCGCTCTCCGCCTGGCCGGGCACCTTGTCGACCCCCGCCTCGTCCGCGGTCCGCACGCCGAAGGGCAGCATCACGAAGGCGGTGGCGATCCAGACGAGGAAGTAGATCGCGAGGATCGAGGTCCATTGCATCGCGTTCAGGCCCCCGGCATCAGCACGCGGACCTGCGGGCGCTTGCCGGACCAGCGCTGCGCCGCGCGGCGGGCGGCGAGGCGCGCGGCCTCGTGGATCGCGGCCAGATCGCGCGCGTCCCTGCCCTTTAGCCTGCCGACCGCAGCGAGGATGTCCTGCTGCGCCTCGGCGACGAAATCGTCCATGTCCTCGTCGAGCGGCAGGCCGATCGCCTCGATCAGCGGGGTTTCGCCGGGAACGAGGACGACGATCACCACGCCTTCCTGTGCGATCCGGCGCCGCATGACGACCGCCTCGCCATCAGAGGGCGCGATGATGTCCCCGTCCAGCACGAGCCGCCCGTGGCGCACCTGCGCGAGGCGTCCGGGTTCGCCGGGGGCAAGGCGGACGATGTCGCCGTTCGACTGGAGCACGGCGCGCGGGATCCGGCATTGCTTCCCGAGCCGCACCTGTTCGGCCATGTGCTTCATCTCGCCGTGGACGGGGACGAGAACCTCCGGGCGCAGCCACGAATAGAGCGCCTCGAGTTCGGGCCGGCCCGGATGGCCCGAGACATGGATCAGGCTCTGCCGGTCGGTGACCATTTCGACCCCGCGCGCGGCGAGCTGGTTCTGGACCTTTCCGATCGCGATCTCGTTGCCCGGTATCTGGCGCGAGGAGAACAGCACGACGTCTCCGCTCGCGAGTTCGATCGGGTGGTTGCCTTCCGCGATCCGGGACAGAGCGGCGCGCGGTTCGCCCTGCCCGCCGGTGGCGAGGATCAGCACCTCACCGCGCGGCAGGCCCATCGCCGTGTCGAAATCGACCGTGTCCGGGAAGTCCTCGAGATAGCCGTTGTCCTGCGCGACCTCGATGATGCGGTCGAGCGAGCGGCCTGCGATGCATACCTGCCGCCCGGTCTCGCGCGCGACTTCGCCCAGGGTCTGGAGGCGGGCGACATTGCTGGCGAAGGTGGTGACGAGCACCCGCCTGCCCTTGTGCCGGGCGACTTCCTCCATCAGGGCCTTGTGCACCGCGCCTTCCGAGCCCGAGGGGTTCGGGTTGAAGACATTGGTGGAATCGCACACCAGCGCGAGCACGCCCTCGTCACCGATCGCGCGCAGTTCCTCCTGGGTGGTGGGCTCGCCGATGATCGGGTCCTCGTCGAGCTTCCAGTCGCCGGTGTGGAACACGCGCCCGTGCGGCGTGTCGATCAGCAGCGCGTTGCCCTCGGCGATGGAATGCGCGAGCGGGACATAGGTGACGGCGAAAGGCCCGAGCTCGATCCGCCCGTGGTCCTCCTCGATGATGTTGAGCTCGACCTCGCCCAGCAGGCCCGCTTCCTCCAGCTTGCGCGCGACGAGATCCGCGGTGAAGGGCGTCGCGTAGAGCGGCACGCCGAGATCGCCCGCGAAATAGGGGACGGCGCCGATATGGTCCTCGTGGGCATGGGTGAGCACGATGCCGAGGAGATCGCGGCGGCGGTCCTCGATGAATTCGAGATCGGCGAAGACAAGGTCGACGCCCGGGTATTCGCCGCCCGAGAAGGTCATGCCGAGATCGACCATCAACCACTTGCCATTGCAGCCGTAGAGGTTGACGTTCATCCCGATTTCGCCCGATCCGCCGAGCGCGAGGAAAAGCAGTTCGTCTTGCGGGGTGTAGTTCTTGTCCACGTTCTCTCCGGTTCCTCAGCCCTGCGCCGCCTGCCGGGCGAGTATTCCGAGGCCCTCGATCGTCAGGTCGGCATCGACATGGTCGAAGATCGAGGTCGCCTCGTCGAACAGGATGGCGAGGCCCCCGGTGGCGACGACCTTGGCCGGGCGGCCGATTTCGGCGCGCATCCGCTCGATGATCCCTTCCATCATCGCGACATAACCCCAGAAGACGCCGATCAGCATCTGGTCCTCGGTGTTGCGCCCGATCACGCTGGTGGTTTCGGGCGCGCGGATCGCGATGCGCGGCAGCTTCGCCGTCTTACCGACCAATGCGTCGAGCGACAGGTTGATCCCCGGCGCGATCGAGCCGCCCTTGTAGGTGCCGTTGAAGTCGATCGCCTCGAACTTGGTCGCGGTGCCGAAATCGACCACGATGAGATCGCCGCCATACTTGTGATGCGCGGCAAGGATGTTGAGCGCACGGTCCGCCCCCAGCGAGCTGGGCTGGTCGACATCGATCTCGAACCGCCAGCGCGCCGCGCCCTGCCCGGCGACGAGCGGAGTAATCCCGAAATATTTCTGGGCGAGGACGGTGAGGTTGTGGTCCGCGCGCGGGACGACGGAAGCGAAGATGATCCGGGTGATGTCGGAGCGTCCGATGCCCTCGATCTTGAGCAGCTGGAGCAGCCAGACCGCGTATTCGTCGCCGGTGCGGCGCGGATCGGTCGCGATACGCCAGCGCGCACGGACCTTCTGCGTTTCGCCGTCGCCCTCGAACAGGGCGAAGACGACATTGGTGTTCCCGACATCGGCGGCGAGCAGCATGGGTGTTCCGGCCTTTTCCTTAGTCCACGTCGCCCGCGCGAATGACACGTTCGGAGCCGTCCGCCAAGCGCAGACGCAGCGCCCCGTCGCCGGTCTCCAGCCCGGCGAAGCGGCCCTCGATCGGCTCGCCCTCGCCGTCGTGGACGCGCAGCGGTGCGCCGGGGGCGTGGATCGAGGCGGCGAGGAAGCGCTGGAGCGTCACGGAAAGCCCTTCGGCGCGCCATTCGGCGAGGCGCGCGGCGAAGGCCGCCGCGAGGCTGCGGGCGAAGGTTTCCACCTCCGGAACCGCCCCGTGATCGGCAAGCGCCGCGGTCCGGCGGTCCGGGAGGTCCGGCGCGCGGGCGAGGTTCACGCCGATCCCGACGATCACGCGATGCCGCACCATTTCGAGCAGGATGCCCGACAGCTTGCCCCCGTCGAGCAGCACGTCGTTGGGCCACTTGAGCGCGAGCCCTGCCCTCTCGCGCAAGGCCTCGGCGGCGGCATCGTGGACCGCCAGGGCGGCGACGAAGCTGAGCGAGGCGGGCGGCGGATCGCCCTCGAGGGGGAGGACGATGCTCGAGCCCATGAAATTGCCCGACCCGTCGAACCAGTGCCGCCCCTGCCGCCCGCGCCCGGCGCTCTGGCGGCGCGCGACGAGCCATTCGCCCTCACCCGGCGCACGGCCCGCGCGGACCGATGCGACGAGATCGGCGTTGGTCGATCCCGTCTCCTCGACGATGCGAAGGCTGGGCGCGCTGGTCAAACCGCGAAGAACAGCGAAGCCGCGGCCTTGTCGGCGAGATCGCTGAGCGACGGCGTCAACAGGTAGCCCAGCGGCGAAAGCAGCGCAGCGGTCAGGAACAGCAGCGCCCAGTGCCCGCCCCCGCTCTTGCCCGTGACGAGGCCGACCGGCTCGTCGAAGAACATCACCTTGACGAACTTGATGTAATAGAACGCGCCGATGACGCTCGCGGCGATGGCGATCGCGCCGAACGCGACGAGACCCGCATCGACCGTCGCCTGGAACACCACGAACTTGCTGTAGAAGCCGAGCAGCGGGGGAATCCCGGCGAGGCTGAACATGAAGATCAGCAGGCACCAGGCGATCGCGGGCTGCGTGACAGAAAGACCGCGAATGTCACCGAACGTTTCGTAGAGCCCGCCCTCCTCGCTCCTGAGCATCAGCAGCGCGACGAAGCTGCCGAGGCTCATCGCGACATAGATGAAGAGGTAAACCAGCATGGCCGATGCCCCCGCCTCGCTCGCGACCGCGAGGCCGAGCAGGATGAAGCCGACATTGTTGATCGAGGAATAGGCCAGCAGGCGCTTGAGGTTCTCCTGACCGATCGCGCCCAGCGCGCCGAAAATGATCGAGGCAAGCGCAGCGAACATGACGATCTGCTGCCAGGCGAGGACCTGGCCGCCGAACACGTCGAACACGACCCGCGCGGTGAGGCCGATCGCGGCGACCTTGGGCGCGGTCGAGAAGAACGCGGTCACCGGCGTCGGCGCGCCTTCGTAGACGTCGGGCGTCCACATATGGAACGGCACGGCCGAAATCTTGAAGGCCAGCCCGGCGAGCACGAAGGTCAGGCCGAACAGCGGGCCATAGGCAAGTTCGCCGATGAGGCCGGCGCGCACCGTGTCGAAACTGGTGCCGCCGGTGAACCCGTAAAGCAGGCTCATCCCGTAGAGCAGGATGCCCGAGGCGAGCGCGCCCAGGACGAAATACTTGAGCCCCGCCTCGCCCGAATGCGCGTTGCGCTTGAGGATCGCGGCAAGGACATAGGCCGACAGGCTGTTGAGTTCGAGCCCGAGATATAGCGACATGAAATCGTTCGCCGAGACCATGATGCTCATGCCGAGCACGGCGAAGATCACCAGCACCGGATATTCCGCACGCATCCCCCGGTCGAGACCGGCCGCCTCGCTGTCGAAGAAGCGCGGCGCGACCATCAGGCACGCGATCGCGGCGAGATAGATCAGCGCCTTGGCGAACAGCGCGAAGCTGTCGATCTTGAGAAGGCCGCCGAAAGCCAGCGTTTCGGGCCCGTCGATGCCGGTGTGAAGCCCCGGCACGAGCAGAAAGCCCGCCCCGAACAGGCCGGTCGCGGCAAGTATGGTGATGCTGCGCGCGGACTTGTCGCCCGCCCAGGCCGCCGCGAGCAGCAGGACGAGGCCGGTGCCGGTCAGCACCAGTTCGGGCGCGATCAGCGCGAAGCTTGCGGGAAAGTCCATCAATGTTCTCCCTCCCCGGCATGGGCGTCATGCGGCAGGGCATTGGCCGCCTCTGCCCGGGGGGGTCCTGCCGCGAGCCGGCTGTCGCTTTCCGGCCCGGTGGGCGCGATGCGCGCGTCGAGCGCGGCGATATCGGCGCGCATCGGGGCGATGAAGCTTTCGGGGTAGACGCCCATCCACAGCACCACGGCGACCACGGGAACCATCATTGCCCATTCGCGCGGCCTGAGGTCGCCCATGCGCGCGGCATCGTCGTTCTTCTGCACGCCGAATGCGACGCGGCGATAGAGGTAGAGCATGTAGGCAGCGCCGAGGATGATGCCGGTGGTGCAGACGAGCGCGGCCCAGGTCGATACCTGGTAGATTCCGGCCAGCGACAGGAACTCGCCGACGAAACCGCTCGTCCCCGGAAGGCCGATCGAGGCCATGGTGAAGAACAGGAAGAACATCGCGTAATAGGGCATGTTGATGGAAAGGCCGCCATAGCGGTCGATCTCGCGGGTATGCAGGCGGTCGTAGATCACGCCCACGCACAGGAACAGCGCGCCCGAGACGAGGCCGTGGCTGAGCATCAGCACCATCGCGCCTTCGAGCCCCTGCACGTTGAAGGCGAACAGGCCGACCATGACGATCGCCATGTGCGCGACGGAGGAATAGGCGATCAGTTTCTTCATGTCGTGCTGCACCAGCGCGACGAGCGAGGTGTAGATCACAGCCACCATCGCCAGCGCGAAGACGAGCCAGGCGAGGTCGGCGGAGGCTTCGGGAAACATCGGCAGGCTGAAGCGGATGAAGCCGTAGCCGCCGAGCTTGAGCAGGACGCCCGCGAGGATCACCGAACCTGCCGTCGGGGCCTGCACGTGGGCGTCGGGCAGCCAGGTGTGGAACGGCCACATCGGGACCTTGACCGCGAAGCTCGCGAAGAAGGCGAGCCACAGCCAGGTCTGCGCGCTGGCCGGGAAATCATAGGCCATCAGCGTCGGGATGTCGGACGTGCCGGCTTCCGCCACCATCCAGAACATCGCGATCAGCATCACGACCGAGCCGAGCAGGGTGTAGAGGAAGAACTTGTAGCTCGCGTAGATGCGGTTGTCCCCGCCCCAGACGCCGATGATGAGATACATCGGGATGAGGCTCGCCTCGAAGAAGATGTAGAACAGGAAGATGTCCTGCGCGGCGAAGACACCGATCATCAGCACTTCCATCAGCAGGAAGGCGCTCATGTATTCGCCCACCCGCTTCGCAATCGAATCCCAGCTGGCGAGGATGCAGATCGGCATCAGGAAGACGCTGAGCATGATGAGCATCAGCGCGATCCCGTCGATGCCGAGCGCGTAGGAGAAACCGTCGAACAGCTCGGCCCGCTCGGTGAACTGCCATTGCGCCCCGCCGACATCGAAATTGAGCCAGAGCACGGCGCCCAGCGCGAGCGTGACGAGCGTTACCGCCAGCGCGATCCCGCGCGCGGCGCTTGCGCCGGTGAACAGGCACAGGACCGCACCCACGAGCGGCACGAGCATCATCGTCGTAAGGATGGGAAAGCCTTCCATGTAAGCCCCGGCCCCTTAGAGAAGAACGTAGGTCATGGCGGCGACGAGGCCGAGCAGCATGACCAGCGCATAGGTGTAGAGATAGCCCGACTGGATCGAGCGCGCCGCGACCGAGCCGCGCTGGACCGCCCAGGCGATGCCGTTGGGGCCGAAGCGGTCGATCCCGCCGATGTCGCCGATCTTCCAGAACTGGCGGCCGAGCCAGAAGGCGGGCTTCACGAAGATCGCGTCATAAAGCTCGTCGAAATACCACTTGCGATAGACGAACCGGTGCAGCGCCGAAAACCGCGCGACGAAGGCGCCCGGGATGTCCGGCCTGAGGATGTAGGCGAGCACCGCCCCGCCGAGGCCGATCACCATGGACGCGGTGGCGGTCAGCTTGACCCAGAGCGGCACCGCATGAAGCGCGTGGATGAGGTTCTCGTTGAAAAAGATCGAATTGCCCCAGAAACCGTTCGGATCGACCATATCGGACGAGCCGTCGATGAAGGGATATTTGAAGACATAGCCTGCAAAGACCGCACCCAGCGTCAGCACGCCGAGCGGGACGAGCATCGAAAGCGGGCTTTCGTGCGGGTGGTAACCGGCAGTCCCGTCATGCTCGTCGGTCGAAGGCACGGCGTGCGGCCCCTTCTGCGCGGCGTTTTCGTGCGGTGCGGGGTGCGCGTGATCGGAATCGTGTTCGCCGTGATGGACCGCGTGTCGGATGTGTTCGCTCTCGGCCCAGCGCGGTTTGCCCCAGAAGGTGAGGAACATGAGTCGCCAGGAATAGAAGCTCGTCAGCAGCGCCGCGATCGCACCGGCCCAGAAGGCGAAGTGGGCAACACCCGTGCCGCGCGCCCAGGCCGCTTCGAGGATCGCGTCCTTGGAATAGAAACCCGCGAACCCGAACACGCCCAGAACGCCGACCCCGGTGATCGCGAGCGTGCCCGCCATCATCGCCCAGAAGGTGACCGGGATCGCCTTACGCAGCCCGCCGTAATAGCGCATGTCCTGCTCGTGGTGCATGGCGTGGATCACCGACCCCGCGCCGAGGAACAGCAGCGCCTTGAAGAAGGCGTGGGTGAAGAGGTGGAACATGGCGACGCCGTATGCCCCGACCCCGGCGGCGAAGAACATGTAGCCCAATTGCGAGCAGGTCGAATAGGCGATCACCCGCTTGATGTCCCACTGCGTCGTCCCGATCGTCGCGGCGAAGAAGCAGGTCGCGGCGCCCACGACCGTCACGATGGCGAGCGCGGTCGGCGCGGTCTCGAACATGGGCGACAGGCGGCAGACCATGAACACGCCCGCCGTCACCATGGTCGCGGCGTGGATCAGCGCGGAAACCGGCGTCGGCCCCTCCATCGCGTCGGGCAGCCAGGTGTGCAGGCCAAGCTGCGCGGACTTGCCCATCGCCCCGATGAACAACAGGATGCACAGGATATCCATCGTGTAGAAACGAAAGCCGAGAAATCCGATGGTCGATCCGCTCATCGCCGGGGCGGCTGCAAGGATTTCGGGGATCGAGGTCGTGTTGAACACGAGGAACGTGCCGAAGATGCCGAGCATGAAGCCGAGATCGCCCACGCGGTTGACCACGAAAGCCTTGATCGCCGCCGCGCCCGCGCTGGGCTTCCTGAAATAGAACCCGATCAGCAGGTAGCTCGCAAGGCCCACCCCTTCCCATCCGAAGAACATCTGGACGAGGTTGTCGGCGGTCACCAGCATCAGCATGGCGAAGGTGAACAGCGACAGATAGGCGAAGAAGCGCGGCTGGCTGTCGTCCTCCTCCATGTAGCCCCAGGAATAGAGGTGGACGAGCGCCGAGACCGAATTGATGACGACCAGCATCACCGCGGTCAGCGCATCGACCCGCAGCGCCCAGTCGAAGCTCATGTCGCCCGACTGCACCCATTTGAGCACCGGCACGACACGCTCCGTCTCGCTCCCGTCAAGAAAGCCGAGGAAGATCGGCCACGACAGCGCGGCGGACACGAACAGCGCGCCCGTCGTCACGGTCTTGGCCGCGACGTTGCCGATTGCGCGGTTGCCGAACCCCGCGACGATCGCGGCCAGCAGCGGCAGGAAGACGATGATGAGGATCGATTGCACCGGCGATTATCCCTTCATCCGGTTCACGTCGTCGACCGCGATCGTGCCGTGGCCGCGGAAGTAGATGAAGAGGATCGCAAGCCCGATCGCCGCCTCGGCCGCCGCGACGGTCAGCACCAGCATGGCGAAGACCTGCCCGACGAGATCGCCCATGAAGGCGCTGAATGCGACGAGGTTGATGTTCACCGCGAGCAGGATCAGCTCGATCGCCATCAGGATCACGATCACGTTCTTGCGATTGAGGAATATCCCCAGCACGCCCAGCACGAACAGGATCGCGCCCACGGTGAGATAATGCTCGATGCCGATCACAGCTCGACCCCTTTCCCGTATTCCGGGTTCTTCATGACGGTTGCATCTTCCGGTCGGCGCGCGATCTGCCTGCCGACGTTCTGGCGGCCGCGCGCGCCGGGCTTCGGCGGCTGGAAAGTGAGGACGATCGCCCCGATCATCGCGACGAGGAGGATGATCCCGGCGATCTCGAACAGCAGGATGTAATCGGTGTAGAGCAGCGCCCCCAGGGCCTCGATATTGCTCAGTCCGAGCGGCGCCGCCCGCGATCCGTCGGCCGTCCCGATCGCGATGCCGCCCGCGCCATAGGCCCCGACCACCAGCAGCAGTTCGGCAAGCAGGATCACCGCCACCGCCACGCCCAGCGGCAGATTGCGGATGAAGCCTGCGCGCATGGAGGCGAAATCGATGTCGAGCATCATGACGACGAACAGGAACAGCACCGCGACCGCGCCGACATAGACGATCACCAGCAGCATCGCGATGAATTCCGCGCCCACCAGCACCATCAGCCCCGCCGCGTTGAAAAAGGCGAGGATCAGCCACAGCACCGAATGGACCGGGTTGCGCGACAGGACCACGAACACCGCGCTCGCGATCACCACGGCGGCGAAGAGATAGAAGGCTAGGACCTGTATCATGATGCTTGTGGCCGCCCCTCCCCCGCGCCCGGCGCGGAGCATGGCAAGGCGGCGATCTGATCCCTTGTTAGTATCCCCTTCCCGGCAAGGGACAGGGGCGAGCGGAGACTCGCAAGAAGCCTCCTCGTCGTGAATTTCGCGATGCCCCTAGCGGTAGGGTGCGTCCGCTTCAAGATTGGCCGCGATGGCCCTTTCCCATTTGTCACCGTTCGCAAGCAGCTTGGCCTTGTCGTAGAGCAGCTCCTCGCGGGTTTCGGTGGAATATTCGAAGTTCGGACCCTCGACGATGGCATCGACCGGGCAGGCCTCCTGGCAGAAACCGCAATAGATGCACTTGGTCATGTCGATGTCGTACCGTGTGGTGCGGCGGCTGCCGTCCTCGCGCGGCTCGCTCTCGATCGTGATCGCCTGCGCGGGGCACACCGCCTCGCACAGCTTGCAGGCGATGCAGCGCTCTTCGCCGTTCGGGTAGCGGCGCAGCGCGTGTTCGCCGCGAAAACGCGGGGAAAGCGGCGACTTCTCGAAGGGATAGTTGATCGTCACCTTGGGCTTGAAGAAATACTTCAAGGTCAGCGTGTGAGCCTTGAGGAATTCCCAGAGGGTGAAGGACTTGAGGAGTTGGGTTGCGGTGGTCATGACTGGCCTCTCACGGCGACGGGCCGTGCAGGGTGGTTGATTGCGAGTTCAGCGGGGGCGGCGGCGGGGGCCTCCTCGCTCAGGATCGACTTCCGCTCGAAATGCCCCGTCGCCATCAGGTAGCCGCTGATCAGAGCGACGAAGAGCAGGCTCATCGGGAGGAAGATCTTCCACCCGAGCCGCATCAGCTGGTCGTAGCGGTAGCGCGGCACGGTCGCCCAGATCCAGCTGAACATGAAGAAGAAGGCGAAGGTCTTGAGCAGGAACCAGAAGATGCCCGGGATCGCGTAGAGCGGCGCCCAGTCGATCGGCGGCAGCCACCCGCCCCAGAACAGCAGGGTGTTGAGCGAGCACATCAGCAGGATGTTGGCATATTCGCCGAGCCAGAACAGGGCAAAGGCCATGCTCGAATATTCGGTCTGGTAGCCCGCGACGAGCTCGCTTTCCGCCTCGGTCAGGTCGAAGGGCGCGCGCGCCGTCTCGGCCAGCGCCGAGATGAAGAACACCACCCACATCGGGAACAGCAGCGGGTGCACCACGAAACCGTTGATGATGCCGAGCCCGAAGCCCTGCTGCGCCATCACGATCCCGGTCATGTTGAAGGTGCCCGCGAACAGCACCACGCACACGAGGATGAACCCGATCGAGACCTCGTAGGAAATCATCTGCGCCGCCGCGCGCATGGCGGAGAAGAACGGGTACTTGGAGTTCGACGCCCACCCGCTCATCACCACGCCGTAGACGCCCAGTGACGAGATCGCGAGGATGTAGAGCAGGCCCACGTTGATGTCCGCGACCACCCAGCCCGCATCGAACGGCACCACCGCCCAGGCGGCGAGCGCGACGGTGAAGGTGACGATCGGCGCGAGCAGGAAGATGCCCTTGTTCGCCGCGCTCGGAATGATGGTTTCCTGCAGGAACACTTTCAGCCCGTCGGCGAAGCTCTGCATCAGGCCGAACGGCCCGACCACGTTCGGACCTTTCCGCAGCATGATCGCACCCAGCACCTTGCGATCGACGAAGATCACCATGGCCACCGAGAACATCACGAGCAGCGAAATGATGAGGATCGCGGCGAAGGTGCCGATGGTCCAGGCCCATTCGTAGGACAGGCCGAGCGATTGGAAGAAATCGGTCACTCCGCCGCCTCCTTGACCTCGTCGGCGTGCAGCAGTTCGGCCGAGCAGCGCTGCATCACCGCGCTCGCGCGGGCGATCGGGTTGGTGAGGTAGAAATCCCTGATCGGATAGGCCTCGATCACGCCTTCCGCCTTCGCGTTCGTGTCGGGCTTGGGAAGCTCGCCGTAATCGGCCAGCCCCTCTTCGCCGAGCGCGGGCACTTCGCGCATCATTGCCATCTGCAATTCTTCGAAACTGTCGAAACCGACAGAGACGCCCAGCGCATCGGCGAGCGCGCGCAGGATCGTCCAGTCCTCGCGCGCATCGCCGGGCGCGAAGACGGCCTTTTCGGCGAACTGCACGCGGCCTTCGGTGTTGACATAGGTCCCGTCCTTTTCGGCATAGCTTGCCGCCGGCAGGATGATGTCCGCCGCATGGGCGCCGCGGTCGCCGTGGTGGCCGATGTAGACCTTCAGGGAGTCGGCGAAAGGTTCGTAATCCATCTCGTCCGCACCGAGGCTGAGCAGCACCTTCGGCTGCGCTGCCGCAAGATCGGCCATGCCGCCTTCGCGCGCGAAGCCGAGCATCAGCGAACCCATCCGCGCCGCCGCCATGTGCAGCACGTTGAACCCGTTCCAGGGGCTGCCATCCTCGAGCACGCGCACCAGCTTGAACTTGTCGACCAGCTTGAGCGCGGGGGCGAGCGCGCCCTTCGCCAGAGCCGCCCCGCCGAGGATTACCGCCGGACGCTTCGCCGCCTTCATCGCATCGCCCAGCGCCTTGGGCAGGCGGTTCAGCACCTTGAGATCCGCGCCCAGCCATTCGGCCGCGAAGGTCGTGTCCCATTCCGGCCCGACGAGGAACACCTTCGCCCCCGCCTTCACCGCCTTGCGCAGGCGCGGGTGGACCAGCGCGGCCTCCCAGCGGATGTGACTGCCGACGATCAGGATGCAGTCGGCGGTCTCGATCCCCGCAAAGGTCGTGTTGAAATTGACCGCAGCAAGGTTCGACACGTCGTAGGTCATGCCGGTCTGCCGTCCTTCGACGAGGTCGGACCCGCACGCCCTCAGCAGCGACCTGGCCGCGAACATGGTCTCGCAATCGACCAGGTCGCCCGCGACAGCCGCGATGCTCGCCTTGTCGCTACCGAGATGGCCCGCGATCGCCTCGAACGCGTCGGACCAGCTGGCAGGCTGGAGCTTGCCGCCCTTGCGCATCCACACCCGGTCGAGCCGTCGCTTGACGAGACCATCGACCATGTAGCGGCCCTTGTCGGACAGCCATTCCTCGTTGACGTCGTCGTTGATCCGCGGAAGCGCGCGCATCACCTCGCGGCCCTTGGAGTGCAGCGAGATGTTCGCGCCGACCGCGTCCGACACGTCGATGGAGAGCGTGCGCTTCAATTCCCACGGCCGCGCTTCGAAGGCATAGGGGCGCGAAGTCAGCGCGCCGACCGGGCACAGGTCGATCACGTTCGCCGACAATTCGTGCGCCGCGGCCTTTTCGAGATAGGTCGTGATCTGCATGTCTTCGCCGCGATAGAGCGCGCCGATCTCGTCCACGCCCGCGATCTCTTCGGAGAAGCGCACGCAGCGGGTGCAGTGGATGCAGCGGGTCATGATCGTCTTGATCAGCGGCCCCATGTATTTCTCGGTCACGGCGCGCTTGTTCTCGCGCGTGTAGCGCGAGCCGCCGCGACCATAGGCCATCGCCTGGTCCTGCAGGTCGCATTCGCCGCCCTGGTCGCAGATCGGGCAGTCGAGCGGGTGGTTGATGAGCAGGAACTCCATCACCCCTTCGCGCGCCTTCTTGACCATCATGGTGTCGGTGCGGATTTCCTGGTTCTCCGCCGCGGGCAGCGCGCAGGAGGCCTGCGGCTTGGGCGGCCCGGGCTTCACCTCGACGAGGCACATGCGGCAATTGCCGGCGATGCTGAGCCGTTCATGATAGCAGAAGCGCGGGATTTCCTTGCCCGCAAGCTCGCACGCCTGGAGGACCGTCGCGCCCGCCGGAACTTCGATTTCTACGCCGTCTACGGTGACCTTGGGCATTACTCGGCTGCCTCTTGGAATTGTGCGTTATGCTCGATGATCCGCCGCTCCAGCTCGGGCCGGAAATGCCGGATCAGCCCCTGGATCGGCCAGGCCGCCGCATCACCCAGCGCGCAGATCGTGTGGCCTTCGACCTGCTTGGTGACGTCGTGCAGCATGTCGATCTCCTCGATTGCCGCATCGCCCGTGCGAAGGCGCTCCATCACGCGCCACATCCAGCCCGTGCCTTCGCGGCAGGGGGTGCACTGGCCGCAGCTTTCGTGCTTGTAGAAATAGCTGATCCGGCTGATCGCGCGCACGATGTCGGTCGACTTGTCCATGACGATCACCGCCGCCGTGCCGAGGCCGGAGCCCAGTTCCTTGAGCCCGTCGAAATCCATCGGCGCGTCCATGATCTGCTCGGCCGGCACCAGCGGGACCGAGGAACCGCCCGGGATCACCGCGAGGAGGTTGTCCCACCCCCCGCGAATGCCGCCGCAATGCTTCTCGATCAGCTCGCGGAAGGGAATGCTCATCGCTTCCTCGACCACGCAGGGCTTTTCGACATGGCCGGAGATCTGGAACAGTTTGGTCCCGGCGTTGTTCTCGCGCCCGAAACTGCTGAACCACGAGGCTCCGCGCCGCAGGATGGTCGGGACGACCGCGATGCTCTCGACATTGTTCACCGTCGTCGGGCAGCCATAGAGGCCCGCGCCCGCCGGGAACGGGGGCTTGAGGCGCGGCTGGCCCTTCTTGCCTTCGAGGCTTTCGATCATCGCGGTCTCTTCGCCGCAGATGTATGCGCCCGCGCCGCGGTGCATGAACACGTCGAAATCATAGCCCGACCCGCAGGCGTTCCTGCCGATCAGCCCGGCGTCATAAGCCTGGTCGATCGCTGCCTGGAGCGTTTCGGCCTCGCGGATGTATTCGCCGCGAATGTAGATGTAGGCCGCCCGCGCGCGCATCGCGAAACCGGCGACCAGCGCGCCTTCGACCAGCTTGTGCGGATCGTGGCGGATGATCTCGCGGTCCTTGCAGCTTCCGGGTTCGGATTCGTCGGCATTGATGACAAGGAAGCTCGGCCGGCCGTCCTTCGATTCCTTGGGCATGAAGGACCATTTGAGCCCCGTAGGGAAGCCCGCCCCGCCCCGGCCGCGCAGGCCCGATGCCTTGATCTCGTCGATGATCGCGTCCTGGCCGCGCTCGATCAAGGCCCTGGTGTCGTCCCAGTCGCCGCGCGCCTGCGCTGCTTTCAGGCCCCAGTCCTGGAAGCCGTAGACATTGGTGAAGATGCGGTCCTTATCGGCCAGCATTGTCGCCATTCCTTTCGCCGGCCGCCTCGGCGGCCCGTTTCTTCTCGGCCTTGATCCGCGCGAGCGAGGCTACCTGGAAGAACAGGCCCACGCCCATGAAGAAGATGCCGAGGTAAAGATCGCCGGTGGCCGAGAGATAGGCCCCGATGAAGAAGCAGATGATCCCGCCAAGCGCAAAAGCCAGGGTGCCGCCGTTCATCCGATCGCTCCCTGTTGGAAAAGCACGAAGAGCACGCCGAGGATCGCGATGACGACCCCGACGCGCACCAGCCCCATCAGCAGCTTGTAGGCGATGAACGCCAGCACCAGCGCACCGATGATCGAGACGATCTCCATGGATCACCATTCGCCCCGGTAATCATGGTTCTCGGTGACCATTTCCTTGAGCGTGGTCGGCCCGCCGACCGGCTCGGAGGTGTGACGCCCCGGCTCCTGCGTGCCCGCCTTGGGCTGCTCACCCGCGGCGAGCGCATCGAGCACGGCGTCGAGGCGTTCGGGCGTCAGGTCCTCGTAATTGTCGTCGTTGATCTGGACCATCGGCGCGGTCGCGCAATTGCCCATGCATTCGACTTCGGTGAGGGTCCAGAGGCCATCCTCGGACACCTCGCCCTTCACCATCCCGCGCTTCTTGCAGGCGGCGATGATGTCGTCGCTGCCGCGCAACATGCAGGGCGTGGTGCCGCACACCTGCACGTGGAATTTGCCGACGGGCTTGAGGTTGTACATGAAATAGAAGGTCGCGACCTCGAGCACGCGGATCACCGGCATGTCGAGATAGTTCGCCACGTATTCGATCACCGGCAGCGGCAGCCAGCCCTGCGTATCGGTCTCCGCGCCAACCTGCCGCTGGGCGAGATCGAGCAGCGGCATCACCGCCGAACGCTGGCGGCCTTCGGGATACTTGGCGATGTGCCAGTCGGCCTTTGTGCGGTTCTCGGGCGTCCATTCGAACGAGCCCCAGCGCGCGCGCAGTTCGGGCGTGTCGGGAGCGGGGGTGCGGTCAGCCACGGCGATCCCTCCAGATCGTCGCCCCGGACTTGATCCGGGGTCCCGCTGCCTTGGTGTACAGCGGAAAAAGAGCGGGATCCCGGATCAGGTCCGGGATGACGTTTGTGCGAAGGACAATCACCGGTCACACTCCCCGAACACCACGTCGATCGCGCCCAGAATGGCGGTCGCATCGGGCAGCATGTGGCCCTTGGACATCATGTCCATCGCCTGCAGGTGGCTGAACGCGGTCGGGCGGATCTTGCAGCGATACGGCTTGTTGGTGCCGTCGCTGACGAGATAGACGCCGAATTCGCCCTTGGGGCTTTCGGTCGCGACGTAAACCTCGCCCGCAGGCACGTGGAAGCCTTCGGTGTAGAGCTTGAAATGGTGGATGAGGCTTTCCATCGACTGCTTCATCTCGCCGCGCTTGGGCGGGACCACCTTGCTGTTTTCCGCCGCGATCGGCCCGCCCGGCATCTGCGCGAGGCATTGCCTGATGATCTTCGCGCTCTCGCGCACTTCCTTCACCCGGACCATGAAGCGGTCGTAGCAGTCGGAATTGGTGCCTACGGGCACGTCGAAATCCATCCGCTCGTAGACATCGTAGGGCTGCGACTTGCGCAGGTCCCACGGGATGCCCGCCGCACGGATCATCGGGCCGGAAAAGCCCCACGCGACCGCATCCTCGCGGCTGACCACGGCAATATCGACATTGCGCTGCTTGAAGATGCGGTTGTCGAGCACGAGGCTCATCGCATCGTCGAAGAGCTGGAAGAAGCGGTTGTCGAGCCAGTCGCCGATATCGACCAGCAGTTTTTCCGGCACGTCCTGGTGCACGCCGCCAGGGCGGAACCAGGCGGAGTGCATCCGCGCGCCGCTCGCCCGCTCGAAGAAGTTCATGCAGTCTTCGCGCAGGTCCATGATCCACAGGTTCGGCGTGAACGCACCCACGTCGAGCACGTGCGCGCCCATGTTGAGCATGTGGTTCGAAATGCGGGTCAGCTCAGCGAACAGGACGCGCAGATACTGCGCGCGTTCGGGCACCTCGAGATTGAGAAGCTTCTCGATCGCGAGGACGTAGGAGTGCTCCATGCACAGCGGCGAGCAATAGTCGAGCCGGTCGAAATAGGGCAGCGCCTGGAGGTAGGTCTTGTGCTCGATCAGCTTCTCGGTGCCGCGATGGAGCAGGCCGATATGCGGGTCGATCCGCTCGATCACCTCGCCGTCCAGCTCCATCACCATCCGCAGCACGCCGTGCGCGGCCGGGTGCTGGGGACCGAAATTGATCGTGTAATTGGTGATGACGTCGCCTTCGGTGGTCGGCGACTTTTCGATCTCGATGCTCATTGGTCGCTGCCTTCGGGCCTGGTCGCGCCCTTCGTCCCGCGCACGTTGCTCCCGGACGGAGCGCGATCCGGGCTGTCCTCGGTGGGGTCTGGAGCGCCCGGCGCGCCGTTGCCGTCCTTCATCTTCGGCGGAGCGGCCTCGGTGCCCTCGGCCGCCTTCGCGTTCGCTCGCGGCCCCGCGCCTGTATCGGCCGGTTTTTCGGTGGTCTTGGGATCCTTGACCGGCGGCTTGACCTCGTCGGCGAGCGGGGGCTGCTGCGCCTTTTCATCGCCCGGAAGCTGGTAGTCCGCCCCTTCCCACGGCGAGAGGAAATCGAAGGTCCGCATGTCCTGCGCGAGGTCGACCGGCTCGTAGACCACCCGCTTCTCGTCCTCGGAATACCGCAGCTCGGTATAGCCGGTCATCGGGAAATCCTTGCGGAAGGGATGCCCTTCGAACCCGTAATCGGTCAGGATGCGGCGCAGATCTGGATTGCCCGCGAAGGTCACGCCGAACATGTCGAACACCTCGCGTTCGAGCCAGCCCGCATTGGGCCACAGCGTCGTGACGGTCGGAACCGGCGTCTCCTCGTCGGTCGAACACTTGACGATGATGCGGTGGTTCTTCGTCAGCGAAAGCAGCATGTAGACGACTTCGAAGCGTTCGGGCCGCTGCGGATAGTCCGCGCCCGCGATCTCCATCAGCTGCTGGTAGGCGTGATCGTCGCGCAGGACGCGCAGGACCCGTTCGATATCCTCGCGCCGGACGGTGAAGATGAGTTCGCCATGCGCCTCGCGCGCATCGAGCAGCCAGACGCTGATCGTCTCGGCGATGCGATCGATCACGCCTTCGTTGGAGGCGTATCGGGGGGCGGAATGAAGAACTGCCATCACGCCGGCCTCACCGCTCGATCGTGCCGGAGCGGCGGATCTTGCGCTGCAATTGCATCACGCCATAGAGCAGCGCTTCGGCCGTCGGCGGGCAGCCGGGGACATAGATGTCGACCGGCACGATCCGGTCGCAGCCGCGCACCACGGAATAGCTGTAATGATAGTAGCCGCCGCCATTGGCGCACGAACCCATGCTGATGACGTATTTCGGGTCCGACATCTGGTCGTAGACCTTCCGCAGCGCCGGGGCCATCTTGTTGCACAAGGTGCCCGCGACGATCATGAGGTCCGATTGGCGGGGCGAGGCGCGCGGCGCGGCACCGAACCGTTCCATGTCATAGCGCGGCATGTTGACGTGGATCATCTCGACCGCGCAGCAGGCGAGGCCGAACGTCATCCACCACAGGGAGCCGGTGCGGGCCCACTGGAACACGTCCTCGGTCGAGGTGACGAGGAAGCCCTTGTCGTTGACCTCGGTCTGGAGCGCGTTGAAATAATCCTGGTCGGGCTGGCGCACCTCGCCGCCCTTCGCGGTCGCGTATCCGGAAGTGTCCGGCAACGCGCGCGGCGGGGTGACGATCGTGCTGTCGGAAGGCTTGCTCATTCCCAGTCCAGAGCTCCTTTCTTCCATTCGTATGCGAGGCCGACGGCGAGGATGAAGAGGAAGGTCATCATGCCGATCCAGCCGACCCATTGCGTTTCGCCCAGGCTCACGGCCCAGGGAAACAGGAACGCCGCCTCGAGGTCGAAGATGATGAAGCTGATCGCGACGAGATAGAAACGCACGTCGAACTGGCTGCGCGCATCCTCGAACGCGGGAAAGCCGCATTCGTATTCGCTCAGCTTCTCCGCGTCCGGATTGTGCGCGCCGGTCAGGCGCGAAACGCCCATCGGCAGGAACACGAAGAGAACCGAAAGCCCGAGGGCCACGAATATGAATAACAGTATCGGCAGATACTGGCTGAGGTCGATCACGGCGATGTCCAGGCTTGCTTATCCCACGTGCCACCTAGGCCTGTCCCAACGCCCGCGCAAGGGGACGACTCGGGCAAAACGACGCATCCCGGTTGCACGAAATCGAACACTTGGTGCGATGCGCGCCTCGCACGCATCATTGCTTCGCGCGCTTGTTATTTCATCATGTTCGCCGCCGCCTTGAGCGTGGCCTTGCCGTAGGGCGGCTTGAACCCGGCGAGCTTGGCGATGTCGATCCTGGGCTGGTGATAGACGCTGCGCGCGTGGCTGAACTCGCGGAAACCCTCGACCGCATGATAGCTGCCGATCCCCGACGGTCCGACCCCGCCGAAGGGCAGATCCTCCATCGAGACGTGGAAGATCACGTCGTTGGTCGTCACCCCGCCCGAAATCGTGCGCGAAAGGACCCGCTCCTGCTCGGCCTTGTCCTCCCCGAAATAGTAGAGCCCGAGCGGGCGGTCGTGTTCGTTGACGTAGTCGATCGCCTCGTCGATGGCGCGATAGGTCCTGACCGGGAGGACCGGGCCGAAAATCTCCTCCTGCATCGCGGCCATGTCGTCGCTCACGTTCCTGAGGATGGTGAGCGGCATCTTGCGCTGGTTGGCGCTGGCGAAGTCCTCCCCGGCGGGGTTGACCTCGATCACCTCGGCGCCCTTGTCGCGGGCATCCTCGACGAGCCCCTTCAAACGTTCGAAATGGCGGTCGGAGACGATCGAGCAGTAGTCCTCGTTCTCGAGCAGGGTCGGATACATCGCCGAAACTCCGTTCGAGACGCCGGCGACAGCCTCGTCGGCCTTGTCCTCGGGGACGTACATGTAATCGGGGGCGAGGCAGATCTGGCCTGCGTTCATCATCTTGCCCAGCGCGATCCGTTCGCCCGCCTTGGCGAAATCGGCGCTGCGGCCCATGATGACGGGCGACTTGCCGCCGAGTTCGAGCGTGACGGGCACGAGGTTTTCCGCTGCCGCCTTCATCACGAGGCGGCCCGTCGCGGTCGAGCCGGTGAAGACCAGGTGATCGAACGGCAGCGAGGAGAACGCCGCGGCGACCTCGGGCCCGCCGGTCACGATCGCTACCTCGTCGCGGGCGAAATACCGGGGCGTGATCTCGGCCATCAGCTCGCTCGTGCGCTCGGTGAATTCGCTCGGCTTGATCATCGCCCGGTTGCCCGCGGCGAGGACCTGCATCAGCGGACCGAAGGCGAGGTTCACCGGGAAGTTCCAGGGCGAAAGGATGCCGATCACGCCCTTGGGCTCGTACCGCACCTCGGCCTTCGCGCCGAGCAGGCCGAGCGGGAACTGCACCTTGCGCCGGTCGGTCCTGGCCCAGGCGTCCATGTGCTTGAGCGCGTCCTTGCCGAGCCCGACCGTGCCGGCGATGTCGGTGATCATGCTCTGCTCCAGCGCGCGGTTGCCGAAATCGGCGGCCATCGCGCGGCACAGTTCCTCGCCATTGTCCTTAAGCAGCGCCATCGCCCGCTTGATCCGGTCCTTTCGCAGGCTCATCGCCTCGGGCCGCGAGGCGGTGAAGGCATCGCGCTGGTGCTGCAGCAGTTCCTCCAATTCGTTGCGCCGGTCGTCAGCCATCCTGTCTCTCCTGATCCCGTTCGGCATCCGTTGCGGATCGCCACCAATATGCGACACTTGCCCAAAGCGCGCAGGATGACAAGGTAACATGAAGGAGCGCGGCGACGCGCGATTGCCATTATTGCGGTGCAGCACTAGACCTCGCGCCCGGAACGACACCGAACAGAAGGACGCCCAGGAATGCCCCAGTTTTCGCAGGAAGACCCGATCGTGATCCTCTCCTACGCCCGCACCCCGATGGGCGGGATGCAGGGCGCGCTGGCCGATGTTTCGGCGACCGAGCTCGGCGCGGTCGCGGTGAAGGCCGCGGTGGAGCGTTCGGGCGCCGCTCCGGACGATTTCGACCGCGCCTACATGGGCTGCGTGCTGCCCGCCGGGCTCGGCCAGGCGCCGGCGCGGCAGGCGATGGTGAAGGCGGGCCTTCCGCTGTCGGTCGAGGCGACCACGGTCAACAAGGTCTGCGGCAGCGGGATGCAGACCGTCATCATGGGCGCCGAAGCGCTCGCCAGCGGGACGATCGACATGGTCGTCGCGGGCGGCATGGAGAGCATGACCAATGCGCCCTATCTCCTCAAGAAGCACCGTTCGGGCGCGCGGCTCGGGCACGACACGTCCTATGACCACATGTTCCTCGACGGGCTCGAGGATGCCTATGAGGAAGGTCGCGCGATGGGCACCTTCGCGCAGGAAACCGCCAACGAATACCAGATGACCCGCGAGGACATGGACGCCTATTCGATCGAATCGCTCGCCCGCGCGAACAAGGCGATCGAAAGCGGCGCCTTCGCGGACGAGATCGTGCCGGTGACGGTCAAGACCCGCGCGGGCGACGTCGTGGTCGAAATCGACGAACAGCCCGGCAAGGGCCGCCCCGACAAGATCCCGAGCCTGCGCCCCGCCTTCGCCAAGGACGGGACGATCACCGCCGCGACGTCGAGCTCGATCTCCGACGGGGCGGCCGCGCTCGTCCTCACGCGCGAAAGCGTCGCCCGGCACAAGGGCCTGACGCCGGTCGCCAGGATCGTCGCCGCCGCCGCCCACGCCCACGAACCGGCGAAGTTCACCACCGCGCCGATCCCCGCGATCAGGAAGGTGCTCGACCAGGCCGGGTGGAGCGTCGACGATGTCGACCTGTTCGAGATCAACGAGGCCTTCGCCTGCGTCGCCATGTTCGCGATGCGCGATCTCGACATCCCGCACGACAAGATCAACGTGAACGGCGGCGGCACCGCGCTCGGCCACCCGATCGGGGCGTCTGGCGCGCGGATCATCGTGACGCTGCTCAACGCGCTCAGGAAGCACGGCAAGACCCGCGGCGTCGCCAGCCTCTGCATCGGCGGCGGCGAAGCGACGGCGGTCGCGGTCGAGCTGGTGTGAGGCCGATGCGGATCGGGTTCCTCGCCCTCGCCCTTCCGGCCCTGCTGCTCGCCGCCTGCGACGAGCCGCCGCAGGAGCCCGATCCGCTCGAACCCGCCCCGCTTCCCGAAGACACGCCGGGCGCCGCGATCGGGCCGGGCGTTTAAGCCATCGCCGAGGATAGGGCGGTCCTTAGGCGGCGTGCCGGCGAATAGGTTTTCCCGCTGCCGGGTCATGCCGCTCGCCGGACGGGGTTCAGTCGCCGGGCGCGAGCTCCTCGTCGCCCCATAGCCGGTCGGCGCGGACCCAACCGGTGCGACCCGCGACGTCGATCTCGCACCAGCCCTCGCGGCAGCGCAGCAGCTTGCCGACGACGCCCGGTTCGGCCCGCCAGCGCAGCACCGAGGCGCGATCGGGCCGCTCTCGCATGTCGGCAAGCCCGGTCCCGACGACGATCGCCCCGCGCGCCTTCGTCAGCTGGCTGGCGGAAACCCAGCCCGTCGTGCCCTCGGCATCCTCGACCAGCATCCAGCCTTCGCGCAGGCGCACGACCTTCATCGGCAGGCCGCGGCGCTGGTAGACCCAGGCGATGCGGTATTCCCGGCTCGGCCCGACGCGCATCCGCACTTCGTCGAAACGCAGGCTCGCCCAGCGGGGGACCTCCTCGCGCCCCTGCGCGCCCGCCGGACCTGCGATGAGCGAGACCGCGACGACGACGGCGAGGATGATCACGGCGGCAAGGCGAAGGGCGCTCATGTCCTTCGTGATAGCGCGCGGCGAGCAGGCTTCAAGTCGGCCCGTGCACGGCGTCCCGCGCCGGGCCGCACCGGAACCGCTTGACCGCCAAGCCCCTCACCCATTAGCGCTTTTCCCCATGGCTACACCGACCGCCCCGCACTTCCCTTCGGGCAAGCCCCGCGTCGTGGTGACGCGCCACCTCATGCCGCAGGTCGAGGCCCGCATGAGCGAGCTCTACGATGCCGTCCTCAACGAGAGCGACCGGCCGATGAGCCGCGAGGAACTGGTCGAGGCGATGCGGGACTGCGACGTGCTGGTTCCGACCGTGACCGACCGGATCGATGCGGACATGATTGCGGAATGCGGCGAGCGGCTCGGCCTGATCGCCAATTTCGGGGCTGGGACCGAACACATCGATCTCGCCGCAGCGGCCAAGCGGCGGATCATCGTTACCAACACGCCCGGCGTCTTCACCGACGACACCGCGGACATCGCGATGGCGATGATCCTCGGCGTGCCGCGCCGCATCCGCGAGGGCACGCAGCTCGTCCGGCGCGGCGAATGGACCGGCTGGGCGCCTTCGGGCCTGCTCGGCCGCAAGATCGGCGGCAAGGTGCTCGGCATCATCGGCATGGGCCGGATCGGGCAGGCGGTGGCGCACCGGGCGCGCGCCTTCGGGCTCGAGATCGCCTATTACGCGCGAAAACCGCTGCCCGAGGCGGCCGAACGGATGTTCGCGGCGCGCTTCGTCGCCGATCTCGACGAACTGGTCGCACAGGCGGATATCCTCACCCTGCACTGCCCGCTGACGCAGGAAACGCGCGGGATGATCGACGCGCGCCGGATCGCGCTGATGAAGCAGGGCGCGAGCATCATCAACACCGCGCGGGGCGAGCTGATCGACCAGGAAGCGCTGGTCGAGGCGCTGCACGAGGGGCGCCTCGCGGGCGCGGGGCTGGACGTCTATCCGGAAGAGCCGAAAGTGGACAAACGCCTGCTCGACCATCCCAACGTCATGACCCTCCCCCACATCGGCAGCGCCACGGTCGAGGGGCGCGAGGCTTCGGGCGAGAAGGTGATCGCCAACATCCGCTTCTGGGCCGACGGGCACCGCCCGCCGGATCAGGTGCTGACGGGGTTGATCTGACCCCTCAATCCCCCGTCAAAATCCGCTCGACCAGTTCGCCCACGCTCGGCGTGTAGCCGTTCGAATAGAACGGGTCGGTCTTGAACCGGTAGGCCGAATGGCCTGCGAAGGCGAGGTTGTCGGCCGGATCGTCGCCGTGGGCGATTTCCTGCAGGGTCTTCTGGATGCAGAAGCTGCGCGGGTCGGCGAGCCGGCCCGTGGTGAAATCGTCGTGGTCCTTCCAGCTCGAAAACTGGCAGTGCGACAGGCAGCCCATGCAGTCCTGCTGGTCCTTGCGGATCTCGTCGCGCTTTTCCGGGGTGACGAACACGATCGTGTTCTCGGGCGTCTTGAGCGGTTCGGTATGGCCCTGGCGCATCCACACCTCGGCGCGGGCGCGATCCTCCGGGGTGACCCAGAAGCTTCGCGCCTTGCCGGTGTCGCCGAGCTGCACGGTGCCTTCCGTCTCGCCGCGCTTGTAGAAGGGAATCTGCCGTTCGGAGCGGTGCATGAGGTCGTAGAGGAAAGGCGTCTTGACCGCGCTCGAATAGAATCCGGTGGGCGAGAACTTGTGGAGGAGCACGTCGCCCTTCTCGACCGTCCGCAGCATGTCCTTCCAGACCTGCGGGATCGGGCTTTCCCGGGTCAGAAGGGGCCGCGTGCCGAACTGGAAGGCGATCTTGCCCAGTTCGGGATTGTCGATCCAGTCGTTCCATTCGCGCAGGTACCACACCCCGCCCGCCATGACGATCGGCACGTCCTCGGAGACGCCTTCCTTGCGCATGGTGGCGCGCAGGTCCTTGACGCGGGGATAGGGGGCCTGCGGCTCGCGCGGGTCCTCGGCGTTGGACAGGCCGTTGTGCCCGCCCGCAAGCCAGGGGTCCTCATAGACCACCGCCGCCATCAGTTCGGACACCTTGTGGTAGGAGCGCTTCCACAAGGCGCGGAAGGCGCGCGCGGAGCTGACGATGGGAAGGTAGCTGACGTTGAAGCGCGCCGCGATCTCGGCGAGCTTGTAAGGCATTCCCGCCCCGCAGGTGACGCCCGCGACCATCCCGCGCGTGCGTTCGAGCACGCCTTCGAGCACGGTCTGCGCCCCGCCCATTTCCCACAGCACGTTGATGTTGATGGCGCCGCGCCCGCCCGCGATCTCGTAGGCGCGGCGGACCTGTTCGGTCGCGCCGTCGATGGCGTAGCGGATCAATTGCTCGTGGCGTTCCTGCCGGGTCGCCTGCGGATAGACCTGCGGGATGACATTGCCGTCCTCGTCATAGCTGTCGGCATTGACCGCGCTTACCGTGCCGATCCCGCCCGCGGCGGCCCAAGCGCCCGAACTCGCATGATTGGTCGCCGACACGCCCTTGCCGCCTTCGATCAGCGGCCACACTTCGCGCCCGCCGTAGACGATCGGACTCAATCCCTTGAACAATTACTCACTCCCCTTCGCGCACGCACCGGCCCTGCCGCGGCGTCGCATCAAATTGTCGCGCGCGCACGCAGCTTGCCGCCGCGTCGCATCGAACTTTCGCGCACGGGCGGGCCTTGCCGCCGCGTCGCCTTGAAATCCTGGCGTCACATAAGGACGCGCCGGCGCCGCGGCAATGACATATGCATCGGCCCCTCCGCCCGGCCCGCGCCGGTCACGGCGCGCTGCACGGCTTGATCGCCTCGGGCTCCACGCGTGCCTCGCCCCGGCCGAAGCGGGCGAAATAGCCCTTGATGTCGGGCCGTTCGATGAATTCGAGCAGCACATAGCCGACCGCCTCGAACTCGCAGAACAGCAGCGCATGGGGGATTCCGTGGCTGCCGACCGGGCGGTCGGTTTCGACCACGACGATTTCGCCCCCGGCGGCGAGCGCGGGCCACATGCGCCACAGGAAGGCGTAAGGCTCGGTCACCTCGTGGTACATGTGGACGAGGAAGATGCGGTCGAAACTGTCTGCCGGCAATTGCGGATCGTCGACGCGTCCGGGCTTGATCGAGATGTTTTCCAGCCGTTCGCGCTCGACCCGCTGGCCGAGCCGCTCGAGCGCTTCCCAGTCGATGTCCTGCGCCAGCACGCGCCCTTCCTCGCCGACCCGTTCGGCGAGGCGGACCGTGTAATAGCCCGCGCCCGCGCCGATGTCGGCGACGGTCATGCCGACCTTGATTTCGGCGAGATCCATGACGATCCGCGCCTCGTCGCGTTCGTCGCGGGCGACCTCGTCGGCGAACTGGTTGGAGACGACGCGGGGCACCGGCCGGTCGGGCCGGGGAAAATCGAGCGCGGTCGCCGGCCGGTCGGAAGAGCCGAAGACCCCGTCGCAGGCGGCGAGCGGGATCGCCAGCAGCAGGGACAGCGTCAGGGCCGGGATCAGTCGGGAACGCATCGAACCCGCCGCTTAGCCGCTGGAAACCGGCTTGGCAAAAGCGAATTTCGCGCGAAAGGGATAAGTCCCCGAACGCTCCAGCGGCCTATTCGACGTCCTCGATCTCGACCGTCTCGCCCGTCACCCGCTGGGCGAGCGCGGCCGAGATGAACGGGTCGATCTCCCCGTCGAGCACGTTGTCGGGCGAGGTCGATGTGACGCCGGTGCGAAGGTCCTTCACCATCTGGTACGGCTGAAGGACGTAGGAACGGATCTGGTGGCCCCAGCCGATCTCGCTCTTTTCCTGGTATTCGCCCGAGGCCGCCGCCTCGCGCATCGCCATTTCGCGTTCGAACAGGCGCGCTTTCAGCATGTTCATCGCGGTCGCGCGGTTCTTGTGCTGCGAGCGGTCGTTCTGGCTCGCCACCACGATCCCGGTCGGCTGGTGGGTGATGCGGACTGCGGAATCGGTCGTGTTGACGTGCTGCCCGCCCGCACCGGACGCGCGGTATGTGTCGATCTTGAGGTCGGCCGGGTTGATCTCGATGTCGATGTCGTCGTCGATCACGGGATAGACCCAGACGCTCGAAAAGCTGGTATGCCGGCGCGCGGAACTGTCGTAGGGGCTGATGCGGACGAGCCGGTGGACGCCGCTCTCGGTCTTGGCATAGCCATAGGCGTTCTCGCCCTTGATCAGCAGGGTCGCCGACTTGATCCCCGCGGCCTCGCCCGCCTGGTATTCGACCGTCTCGACCTTGAAGCCGCGCCTTTCGGCCCAGCGCGAATACATCCGCAGCAGCATCTCGGCCCAGTCCTGGCTTTCGGTCCCGCCGGCACCGGCGTGGATTTCGAGATAGGTGTCGTTGCCGTCCGCTTCGCCGGACAGCAGGGCCTGCACCTTGTCGGCGTCGGCCCGTTCGGCGAGCCGCGCGAGGCTCCTGAGCCCGTCCTGGACGACGTCCTCCTCGCCTTCGGCCTCGCCCATTTCGACGAATTCGACGGCATCGGCCATTTCGCTCGAGATTTCGCGGACCGTGCTCACCGCCGTCTCGAGCGTCTTCTGCTCGCGGCTGATCGCCTGGGCTTCCTTGGGATTGTCCCACAGCGAGGGATCCTGCACCCGCGCGTTCAGTTCGTCGAGCCGGCGCAGGGCGCGTTCCCAGTCGAGCGACTGGCGCACCAGCGCAAGCGCGGCTTCGATCCGGTCGATATGGGCCTGGGCTTCTGCCCGCATGGAGGTTCCTTCAGCGCTAGCGACGTCCCGCCCGGCCGGCGGGACGCCTCACCTAGCGCGCATCATCCAATTGTAAAGATCAGCGCGAAAGCGCCCTGACCGCGGCAAGCGTTTCCTTCACGTGGCCGCGATAGTCGCTGTCCGAGTGAACCGCCACGATCCGGCCGTCCGGCGCGATGACATAGGAGGTACGGCTGGCGAGCCCGGTGGTGCCGAGCTTCACGTCGTAATCCGCGATCACCTTCGCGCTCGCGACGCCGACAGGGAAGGCGTCGCGGCATTCCTCGCGGCTGAAGCGCTTGAGCGTGGCGATGTCATCGTTCGACATTCCGATGACGCTCGCCCCGGCCTCCCGGAATTCGCCCATGCTCTCGGCAAAGGCATTGGCTTCGAGCGTGCAGCCCTGGGTGAAGGCCTTGGGATAGAAATAGAGCACGACCGGCCCCTTCCCGAGCGCTTCGCGCAGGGAAAAGGCGAATTCCTTGCCCGCAAGCGCGGCCTGGGTCGAGAAGGCGGGTGCCGTCTTGCCCACGGGAAGATCGGCGAGCGCCGGGGCGGCGGGGAGGTTCACGGCCAGGGCGGCGGCAAGCAGGGCGAAAGAACGGGTCATCACTGTCATCTCCTGACGAAACGGATGGCGGGGCAGATACGCATGGCGGTGCTCAGTAGATGCCGCCCTGCTCCTCGACGAAATCGCTCGGCTGGCCGAAGGGGTTTTCCTGCCGGCGCGGCACCGCGCCAAGGCGCCCGGTGCGGATGAGGTCTAGAATCTCGTCCCGCCGCGCGGCGATCGCGTCCTGCCGGGTGTAACGCTCGGGTTCGGTGTCGGGCTTGAACGCTTCCCAGATGATGCCGGAAAGCGGATCGTCCGAGGGCCAGCCCTCGAACACGCGCTTGCCGGTGCGGCGGTCGACGCGGACCATCCGCACGCCCTCGGGCGCTACCGACGGGAGGTCCGACCAGCGCGGCCTGGTCCGCTCGATCAGGCTCTTCACGATCGGCGCTGCGATCGTTCCGCCATAGGCATAGCCGCCCATGTTGCGCGGGGTGTCGAAACCGACATAGGCGCCCGCGACCAATTGCTGCGTGCCGCCGACGAACCACACGTCCTTCGGCCCGCTGGTGGTCCCGGTCTTGCCGAACAGCGGCAGGCCGAGATCGCGCAGGTTCGTCGCCGTGCCGCGCTGGACCACCCCTTCGAGCATGTGCATCACCTGGAAGGCGGTGCGCGGGTCCATCGCCTGCTCGCCCTTCAGACCGAAACGCGGCATCGGCTGCCCGTCCCATTCGGCCATGTTGCAGCCCCGGCACGGCCGTTCGTCGGCGCGCCAGATGACCTTGCCGCGGCGGTCCTGCACGTAGTCGATCACGGTCGGCTGGTTGAGCCGCCCGTGATTGGCGAGCGCGGCGTAGGCGGCGACCATCCTTGCGACCGTCGTCTCGCCGGCGCCGAGCGCGGTCGAGGGATAGGGCTGCGCCTCGTCGGTGATGCCGACCTGCTCGATCGCCCGGACCACGTTGTCGAAGCCAACGGTCGAGCCGATCTGCACGGTCATGATGTTCTGCGACTGTTCGAGCCCGTAGCGCATCGGGAACTGCCCGGCACGCCCGCCGCGAATGCATTTCTCGCCGAGGTTCGCGCCCTGGTAGTAGCAGTAGCGGGTGTTGTCGATCCGGGTCGACGGCGTCATCCCGTTGTCGAGCCCGGCGGCATAGACGAAGGGCTTGATGGTCGAGCCCGGCTGGCGGTTCGCCTGGGTGGCGCGGTTGAAGTCCGACAGGCGGAAATCGAACCCGCCCTGCATCGCGAGCACGCGCCCGTATTGCGCGTCCTGCACGACGATCCCGCCCTGCGCTTCGGGCACGGTGGCGACCGCATAGCCGTTCCCCGCGGGCCTCGCGACGATCACGTCGCCGGTCTTCAGGGCATCGGGAAGGCCTGTCAGCGGCGCTTCGATCCCGTCGGAAAAGCCGATCCGGGCCGAGGCCCCGTCGCGGCTGGTGACGACGCCGAGGCGCCAGTCCCGGTAGCGAATGCCGAGCGGTGAACTCTGCAACTGGCGCGCCCACGTGCCTTCGGAAACGTCGATCGTTGCGATCGCCCCGCTCCAGCCGCGATTGCCGTGATAGCGCAGCAGCCCTTCGCGCAGCGCAGCGCGCGCGGCGTCCTGCATTTCGGGGTCGAGCGAAGTGCGCACCCACAGCCCGCCGGCATAGACGCTGTTGGGGCCATCCTCGGCGGTTTCGCCGAACCGCGCGATCAGCTGGCGCCGCACTTCCTCGAGGAAATAGCCCGCATCGACGCTGCGTTCGCGCCGCTGGGTGACGAGGCCGAGCGGCTCGGCCGCCGCCTCGGCGCGCTCGGCCTCGGTGATGAAGCCGTTCGCCTCCATCTGCCCGAGCACGAAATTGCGCCGCCCGATCGCCGCCTGTTCCTGACCTTTCCGGCCATAGCGTTCGGGCGCCTTGGGCAGGATCGCAAGGAAGGCCATTTCGTGCAGGTCGAGATCGGCCACGTCCTTGTCGAAATAGGCCCGCGCGGCGGCCTGCACCCCGAAGGAGCGCCGCCCGAGCGGGATCTCGTTCAGGTAGAGCTCGAGGATCTCCTGCTTGCTCATCGCGTCCTCGATCCGGCTCGCGAGGATCATTTCCTTCAGCTTGCGCGTGACCGAATATTCATCGCCCAGGAGAAGGTTCTTCGCGACCTGCTGGGTGATGGTCGAACCGCCCACCGCGCGCTCGCCCGAGCCCATCTTGGCGACGTAGTCGAAGGCGGCGTTGAGCGTGCCGGTGAAATCGACCCCGCCGTGGCTGTAGAAGGTCTTGTCCTCGGCCGAGATGTAGGCCTGCTTCAGCCTTTCGGGAAAATCGGGATATTGCAGCTGCACCCGCCGCTCGCGGGCGTAGGAATGGACGATTTCCCCGTCGAACCCGCGCACGACGGTCGGCAGCGGGGTTTCGTATTCGAGCAGCCTATCGGCATTCGGCAGGTCGCTCGCCAGAGAGAGCCACGCCGCGACCCACAGCGCGGCGAGCAGCGCGAAGGCGGCGGCAGCGAGCTTGAACAGCCAGCTCTCGCGCCATTTCGCGGCAAACCACGCGGCGAGCCCGCCAAGGTCGCGGTTGAGGCGGTAGCGGACATAGTCGACAAAGGGCAGGGTCGCGGGGTCGGTCATGATCGGTCGGGCGATTAGCACGGTCTGCGAGCGACATTCCAGCCGCTTCGCGCTCGGTCAGCCCTGCCCCTTCGCCGCAGCGCGCTTTCGCCGCGCTTGACGATTGCCGGCACAGGCCGGTTCAGCGGGCGGCGCGGCGCGCGAAATAGACCCGGATCGCGCGCGCGAGCACCTCGGCATAGGCCTCGCGCCCTTCCTCGGTGGTGAGCCGCGCGCGGTCGTCGCGGTTGGTGACGAAGCCGCTTTCGAACAGCACGCCCGGCACGTCCGGCGCGCGCAGCACGGCGAGCGCGGCGGACCGGCGGGCCTGCGGGTGGAAGGCGATTCGCCCCTCGCCCTCGCGCGCGATGAGGGCGGCGAACTCGGTCGCGTCGTCCTGCGTGCGGCTCTGCGACAGCTCGACGAGGATCGCGCTCACCGTCTCGTTCTCGCCCCCGATCGCGACGCCGTTCAGCCTGTCGGCATCGTTCTCGCGTTCGGCAAAGCGCGCCGCCGCCTCGCTCGAGGCCTCGTTCGAGAGGGTGTAGATGCTCGCCCCGGCGACCTCCTCGCGCTCCCCCGCGCTGTCGGCATGGATCGACAGGAACAGGTCCGCGCCGAGCTGGCGGGCGATCTCGGGCCGGTCGGCGAGCGGCACGATGCGGTCGTCCTCGCGCGTCATGGCAACGCGGATGCCGCCCGCCTCGAGCAGTTCGGCGCGCAGGCTCCGGGCGATGGCGAGCACCACGTCCTTCTCGCGCACCCCGCCCCCGACCGAACCCGGATCGCGTCCCCCGTGCCCGGCGTCGATCACCACCAGCGGGCGCGCGGGATCGTCCGGCCCGGCGATCTCCGGCAGGTCGAGCGCGCGCGCCTCTTCGCCTATGGGCAGGCGCAGGACATAGTCGCGTCCCCAATGCGGCACCGGGATCGCGAGCCCCGTCAGGACCGCACCGCCGAGGAGGATCGCGGGGAGGCCGAGGACCAGCAGCAGCAGCGTGCGAAAGCTCATGACGCGCAACGCTTAGGATGTTGCGCGATGGAAGCGCAATAGAGTTGCGGGGGCTGACCCGTGGTGCTAGCACTTCCCAAGTGGACGTAACTGTTTTCAAGGGGCTCGCAGGACTATTCCTGCGAAGGCGTCCCGGAAAATCCCGACAGGTTGCTCCGCTCGATCGGCCCTGCGGCATCCTCCGCTCGGCCCGGATACAGGTTGATGCAGTGACGAGACGCTTCCCCCCGCAGACCAGCCCCGAGCGCATCCGTGCCGCTCGCGGCCACGCGGGGCGAGACGCGGGGACGACCCGCATTCCCGTCATGGCAGACACGAACAGCGCGCCGGCCTTCGCCGTCGAAACGGCCGCGAAATGCAATGGCGGCAGGGCCGGAAGGCTCGCCGCATCATCCCACAATCTGCGCCCGCCCTGCCGCTTATCGCGAAAGCGGGCGGGCGCCTGGAGACTACATAATGGCAACGCGCATGCTTATCGATGCGCGCCACTCGGAAGAGACCCGGGTGGCGGTGCTCAAAGGCAACCGGATTGAGGAATTCGATTTCGAATCTGCCGAACACAAGCAGATCAAGGGCAATATCTACCTAGCAAAGGTCACGCGGGTCGAACCCTCGCTCCAGGCCGCCTTCGTCGATTTCGGCGGCAATCGCCACGGCTTCCTCGCCTTCAGCGAAATCCATCCCGACTATTACCAGATCCCCTACGAGGACCGGCAGAGATTGCTCGCCGAAGAGGCCGAGGCGGCCGAGGAAGAGCAGCGCCTGCGCGACGAGGAGGAGAGCGAAGGCATCGCCCCCGGCGACGAATACGATGCCGAGGACGAGAGCGGAGAAAGCCTCGCCGAGGATTTCGCCGAGGACGGGGTCGAGGAGATCGACGACGACGACAATGGCCGCGTCTCGACGATCGAGGACGGCGCGCTGGACGACGATTCCGACGACGATTCCGACGACAGCAACGGCGAAGACGATTCCGACGACGAGAACGGCGACAACGGCGGCAGCCGCCGCGGCCGCGCGCGCCGGGGTCGCCGCCAGCCGAAGGGCCGCGGCAATGCCGGCAGCAGGGGCGGCAGCGGTCGCAGCCGCGCCAAGGAAGTGGACGAGGTCCGCGCCAAGCGCATGGCGCTGCGCCGCCGCTACAAGATCCAGGACGTCATCCAGCGCCGCCAGGTCCTGCTCGTCCAGGTCGTCAAGGAAGAGCGCGGCAACAAGGGCGCGGCGCTGACCACCTATCTCAGCCTCGCCGGGCGCTACACCGTGCTGATGCCGAACAGCTCGCATGGCGGCGGGATCAGCCGAAAGATCAATTCCACCAGCGACCGCAAGCGGCTCAAGCAGATCGTCTCCGACCTCAAGCTGCCCAGGACCATGGGCCTGATCGTCCGCACCGCCGGGCTCAGCCGCACGAGGACCGAGATCAAGCGCGATTTCGACTACCTCGCGCGGCTGTGGGACGAGATCCGCGAAAAGACCCTGGCCTCGACCGCGCCGAGCCTGATCCACTCCGACAGCGACCTCGTCAAACGCGCGATCCGCGACATATACAACCGCGAGATCGAGGAAGTCATCGTCGAGGGCGAGGAAGGCTACAAGGCGGCGAAGGGCTTCATGAAGCTGCTGATGCCGAGCCATGCGCGGCGGGTGAAGGCCTATTCCGACCCTGTGCCCCTGTTCCAGCGCTATGGCGCGGAGGACCAGCTGCGCGCGATGTACGATCCGATGGTGCAGCTCAAATCGGGCGGCTACCTCATCATCAACCCGACCGAGGCGCTGGTTTCGATCGACATCAACTCCGGCCGTTCGACCAAGGAGCACGGGATCGAGCAGACCGCGCTGCACACCAACCTCGAGGCGGCGAAGGAGATCGCCCGCCAGCTGCGCCTGCGCGACATGGCCGGCCTCGTCGTGATCGACTTCATCGACATGGAGCACAATTCGAACGTGCGAAAGGTCGAGAAGGCGATGAAGGAGGCGCTCAAGAACGACCGGGCGCGCATCCAGGTCGGGCGCATCTCGGGCTTCGGCCTGATGGAGATGAGCCGCCAGCGCCTGCGTACCGGCGTGCTCGAGGCGACGACGCGCGAATGCCCGCATTGCGACGGGACGGGCCTTGTCCGCACCGCCTCGTCGGCGGGGCTTTCGGCGCTGCGCCTGATCGAGGACGAGGCGGCCAAGGGCAAGGGCACGATCATCCGCCTCGCCGCGAGCACCGAGGCCGCGATCTACCTCCTCAACGAAAAGCGTGACGACCTCGTCGAAATCGAGCAGCGCTATGGCGTGCGGGTCGAAGTCATCCCCGAGGGCGAGAACGAGGGTGCCAAGATGCACGTCTCGAGCGCGGGTCCCAAGCCCGCCTCTGCCCCGAGGTTCGATCCCATCGTCGACGACGAGGAGGACGAGGACCTGCCCGAGGAGGACACCGACGAGGAGGAGGACAACGCCTCCGAAGAGAGTTCGGCCGAGGATGACGGTACCCCCCGCAAGAAGAAGCGCCGCCGGCGGCGCGGCGGCCGCGGCCGCAAGAAGCGCCAGGACGGCGACGAGAACGGCGAGAACGGTTCGGAGGAATCCTCCGACGGGGGCGAGGAAACCGGCTCGGGCGGGGATGACGAGACCGCCGAGAACGGCGACGAGAAGCCCAAGAAGCGCAGCCGTCGCGGCGGTCGCGGACGTTCGCGCCGTCAGGACGACGACTCCTTCGAAAGCGCGGACGAAGCGCTCGAACAGGGCGCGGAGCAGCTCGAGGAGGTCGCCGAGCAGGTCAGGGAGGACATGACCGTCGTCTCCGGCCCCGACGACGCGCCCGAAACCGCCGGCGAAATGGCGCAGGAAGCCGCTGCGGCCGAAGAAAAGCCCAGGCGCAAGCGCGCACCGCGCCGCAAGAAGGGGGAAGAGGCTGCGGCTGAAGCTGCGGCCGAAGCTCCTGCCGAAACGGGCGCCGATAGCGCAGCGTCGACCGAGGAAGCCGCCGCGTCCGAGAAGCCGAAGCGCAAGCGCGCACCGCGCAAGAAGAAGGACGAGGCCGAAGCCAAGGTCGAAGCCGTCCCGACCGGCAGCGAAGCCGCAGCCGAAGCCGAGCCCGAGCCCGAGCCCGAGCCCCAGTCCGAGCCGAAGCCGAAGACGCCCCGGCGCCGCAAGGCCCCGGCCAAGCAGGCCGAGGACGCGGGCGCAGGCGAGAGCCTGAGCGCCGATGCGGGCGAACCCGCCTCACCGGCCGAACGGGAAAGCGAACCGGCCGAGGCCGAGGAAGCCGAAACCCGGCCCGCGAGCTCGGATGCCGGCCAGCCCGACGCGAAGCCCGCCCCGGCGAAGCGCGGCTGGTGGCAGCGCACCTTCGGGGAATGATCCGGCGGCGGCCGGGCCGTCCGGGCGGAACGATCAGGTGACGGGCCGGGCGGCCGGGCTCACGCTCAGCCGCCCGGCTTGATCGCCGCGCCCCATTCCATCCACCCTGCGAATTTCGGCGCCTGCGGGGTGTAGCCCTGCCCGATCGGAGCGACGTGGAAGCCCGCCCCGCGAAAGGCGCTGCCGATCGGACGGGTCAGGTGGCAACCGCCCGCGAGGCGTTTCCACACGGGCTCGATCCGGTCCTGCCACTTCGCCACCCCGGCATCGGGCGCGCGGCCGTGTTCGAGGAACAGCGCCTGCCCGCCCGGCCGCAGCACCCGCGCGAGTTCGGCGAGCACGCGCGGCGGGTCGTCGACCGAACACATCGTGAAGGTGCAAACGACCGTGTCGAACGCGCTGTCCGCAAAGGGGATCGCCTCGCCCCGCCCCTGCCTGATGTCGGCCGCCCACCCCTTCGCCTGCGCCGCCCGGCGCGCGCAGTCCAGCAGCCTTTCGTGCGGGTCGATCCCCGCATAGCTCGTGATCGCGCCCCTATCGTAGAATTCGTGGTTGATCCCCCCGCCGCAACCCAGTTCGAACACGTCGCCCCTCGCCTGCGGGACGACCTCGGCGCGGCGCTTCATCACCTGCCCCTGGCTGCACGCGCAGGTGACGAGCCGCGGCATGATGTGCGCATCGTACCATTCGCCAAGGCCCATCGCTCGTCCTTTCCGCACCGCCCGTGAGTCGGTTTTCCCCTGAAACCGGTTCCTTGCCAAGCGCTTTCGAAACGGGCTTCGACCCCCACGATTTGTCTGGCCGAGCGCGCGGCGAAACTGTAATCAGCGCCGCCTTGCCATCCACCACGGACACCCGAATGACCGATACGATCGAACCCCTGCGAATCTCGCCCCGGGACAAGGAGCGCGTCCGCCTGCTCTTCATGGCGAAACACGCCCGGTGGGGCGGCGGGATGCATCCGGAGGACGGCAATCACGCGATCTACCACCACGAGGTGCGCCAGACGCTCGAAGGGCTCGGCCTCAACCTGCAACTGGGGGACAGTTACGACATCCTCTTCACCCGCCCGCCGGTCGATTTCGTGTTCCCGCTGCTCAACCGCGGCGGCTTCGTGAACTCGGAGATGCTGGTCCCGCTGCTCTGCAACATGCAGCGCATCCCCTATCTCGGCGCGATGCCCTTCCTGCGCGGGCTGGGGGACGACAAGTCGGTCTCCAAGCTCGTCGCGCGCCACGCGGGCGTGCCGACGGCCGACTGGTTCTGCTATCGCCGCGGCGCGCCGGTCGAGGAGGCGAACCTGCCCGCCAGCCCCAAGGGCCGCTGGGTGATCAAGCCCAATGCCTCCTCGGCGAGCTGGGGGATTTCGGATGCCTTCGACTTCTCCGGCATCGCCAACGCCATCGCCGACATCCACGGACAGGGCCATGACGCGATCGTCGAGCCCTATCTCGACGGCTACGACATCCAGTGCGCCTTCATCACCCTGCACGACCGGCCGACCGCGCTGCCGATGCTCTGGTACGAGCGCGAGGACACGCAGCGGCTGTGGACCTATTACGAGAAGCGCGACCTCGTCCAGAACACCGAAAAGGCCGCGCTCAAGACCTTCGAGCATCCCGATTTCGCGCAACGGATCGGCGAGATGGCCCGCGCGGTGGCGCGCGAATTCGTGCCCTTCGACTATGGCCGGATCGAATTCCGGCTCGACCTCGAAAAGGGCGAGATCAACTTCATCGAGATCAATCTGAACTGCAACCTGTGGTCGGAGAAGGTGATGGCCAAGGCCGCCGCGCGGGCGGGCTTCAGCCATGCCGACCTTCTCGAGACACTGCTCGCGGAAAGCTGGCGGCGCAACGGGCTGATCGCGGGCTAGGAATGGACCGGCCCGCCGCCCTCGCCCGGCCGCTCCGCCCGTTTGCCATCCCGGCACGGGCGAAGGACGCTCTCACCATCCTGTTCGTGGCCAAGAACGCGCTGTGGGAGGGCGGCATCCACCCCGAGGACGGGAACCACGCGCTCTACCACCGCGAGATGCGCGAGGTGCTGCAATCGCTCGGGCTGAACCTGAAGATCGCGCAGACCCACGAGATCCTGTTCGACCCGCCCGAGGGCGTCGATTTCGTCTTCCCGCTGCTCAACCGGGCAGGATTCTTCAATTCGGAGATGCTGCTCCCGCTGCTGTGCGAGCGCGCGGGGCTGCCCTATCTCGGCGCGAGCCCGATCCTGCGCGGGATCGCGGACGACAAGCATTTCGCCAAGCGCGCCGCCGCGATCGCGGGCGTGCCCACCGCGCCCTGGGCGGTCTATCGCAAGGGCGCGCCGGTCACCCGCGACAGGCTGCCGGAGGCGCCGCGTTACGTGGTCAAGCCGAACAACTCCTCGGCCAGCTGGGGCGTCGGCGACGCGCACGACTGGGCCGGCGTCGAGGAGGCCGTGCGCCGCATCCACACCGACCCTTCGAACGGCGGGCAGGACGCGATCGTCGAACGTTTCCTCGAAGGCTCGGACGTCGAGGTCCCGGTCATCACCATGCAGGGCGAGCCGCAGATCCTGCCGATGCTGATCTTCCGCCAGTCCGATCCCTCGCACCTGCGGACCTATTACGAGAAGCGCGACCTCGTCGACCGCAGCGGGGCCTATTCGCTCGACCCGTTCACCGACCCCGACCTGACCGAGCGCATCGCCGCGATGACGAGGCTGGTGTGGGAGGAATACCGCCCCTTCGACTACGGCCGTTTCGAATTCCGCGTCAACGAGGCGACGGGAGAGGTCAATTTCCTCGAACTGAACCTCAACTGCAACCTGTGGTCGCAGAAGGTCTTCGGCCGGGCGGCGGCCCTGGCGGGCTGGTCGCAGGGCGAGCTGATCGAGACGATACTCGCCGAAGCGCTGGCGCGCCGCGGGCTGATCGAGCTCGACTGACGCGGCCGGCCGGTCGTTTCAGGCCGGGACCACCTTTCCGGCGTAATCGAACACCTTGCCGCTGTCCTGCGGCCCCAGCCGCGCGAGCACGCCGAGCAGCTCGCCCGCCGCATCGCCCGGCTCGGTCAGTTGGCCCTCGGGCAGGTTCTTCTGGAACGGCTCCGACAGCGCCGTGTCGACCGTGCCGGGGTGCAGGCCGACCACCACGCCCGCCTCGTGCGTGCGGCCCAGCTCGATCGCATAGTTCCTGAGCAGCATGTTGAGCGCCGCCTTCGACGCGCGGTAGGAGTGCCATCCCCCGATCCCGTTGTCCGAAATCGAGCCGACCCGTGCGCTCAGCGCGGCGAACACGAACCGCTCCTTGCGCGGCATCAGGCGCAGCATGTGCTTGGCGACAAGCGCGGGTCCGATCGTGTTCAACGCGAAGACCTCGGCCATGCCCGCCGCCTCGACATGGCGATAGCTGCGCTCCGGCCCGGTGCCGTCGGCAAGGGTCAGCACCCCGCTCGCGACGATGACCCATTCGGGCGGCTCGTCCTTCATCGCCATGGCCGCGGCGGCGATGCTGTCCTCGTCGGTGAGGTCGAAGGCGAAGGGGCGAAACGGCCCGCCCGCAGGCTCCTGTCCGCGGCGCGAACCGGCATGAATGACCTCGCAGCCCTTCGCGGCCAGCCCTTCGCACAAGGACCGGCCGATCCCGCCCGAACTGCCGAAAACCGCCGCCATTCGGGGGAAGCCGTGCCCGGCGCCCCCTTCGTCCCGATCCTGATCCATGTTGGAGACAAGGCCGCAGCGCGCGCGAAGTTCCCCGCCACCGCAAAGCGTGCCGGGCGCTCAACCAATGTGCCAAAGCGCGCAACACCTCGCCGGTTGCCTCCTTGGGACAAGACGCTAGATAGGTGGCGCAAACGAACCGGGATCACGAAGAATATGGCCACATTCACCCTTCCGAAGAACTCCAAGATCCGCAAGACCGGCCAGGTCCACAAGGCCGAAGGCGCGAAGCGGGTGAAGTCCTTCAAGGTCTATCGCTACGATCCCGACAGCGGCGAAAACCCGCGCTACGACAGGTTCGAGATCGACCTCGACGAATGCGGCCCGATGGTGCTCGACGCCCTGTTCAAGATCAAGAACGAGATCGACCCGACGCTGACCTTCCGCCGGTCCTGCCGCGAAGGCATCTGCGGGTCGTGCTCGATGAACATCAACGGCAAGAACGGCCTCGCCTGCACCACCGCAATCGAGGACCTGAAGGGCGAGATCCGCATCACGCCGCTGCCGCACATGGACGTGATCAAGGATCTCGTGCCCGATTTCACGCATTTCTACGCGCAGTACGCCTCGATCAAGCCGTGGCTGCAGACCGTCAGCCCGACGCCTTCGGGCAAGGAACGGCTGCAAAGCCCCGAACAGCGCGAAAAGCTGGACGGGCTTTACGAGTGCATCCTGTGCGCGTGCTGTTCGACCGCCTGCCCGTCCTATTGGTGGAATTCCGACAAGTTCCTCGGCCCCGCGATCCTCTTGCAGGCCTATCGCTGGCTCGCCGACAGCCGCGACGAGATGACCGGCGAACGGCTCGATGCGCTCGAGGACCCGTTCCGGCTCTATCGCTGCCACACGATCATGAACTGCGCGAATGTCTGCCCCAAGGGCCTCTCGCCCGCCAAGGCGATCGCCGAAACCAAGAAGATGATGGCCGAGCGCGAGCTCTGATCCTGCGCATGACCCACGCAATGGCGGGAGGGGAAAGACCGTGAACGACGGCGGCCCTCCGTTCGATTATCGCGCGATCCCCCCGGAAGAAGCGGGCGGCGAGGACGGCTGGTACAGCTGGAACCTCGTCGATCGCACGCGCTACAACACCGCCGTGCTGGGCGAGATGCACGTGCGCCGCGAAGGCGACCAGTGCCGCCTGCGGATGTTCCCCGAACAACGCCACACCAACCTTGACGACAAGATCCATGGCGCGACGACGCTCGGCCTGATCGACATCGCCCTGTTCGCGACCATGCACGTGGTCGGACAGGGCGATGCGGGGCCGTCGGTCACGGTGGAGCTTTCGACGCAGTTCGTCGGCGCGGGCGATCCGTCGCGCCCGCTCGACGCGGTGAGCGAGATCGTCCGCGAAACCGGACGGATGCTGTTCCTGCGCGGGCAGGCGATTCAGGGCAAGGACGTGGTGGCGAGCTATTCGGGCATCGTGCGGAAGATGAAACCGCGCTGATGGCGGGCATGCTCGCGCGCTACGAGGAGCTGATCGCGAGCGGCGAACTGCGCGCCGATCCCGACCAGCGCGCGGCCGCGGAACGGCTCGACCGGCTCCAGCGCGAGCTCGAGGCGGCGCAGCCAGCGGGCGGGTTCCTGGGCAGGCTGTTCGGCAAGGAGCCGGCCCGGCCCGGGGGCGTCTACATGTGGGGCGGCGTCGGGCGCGGCAAGTCGATGCTGATGGACCTTTTTCACCAGACTCTGGGGATCGCGGAGAAACGCCGGGTCCATTTCCATGCCTTCATGCAGGAAGTCCACGAGACCATGCGCGAGGTCCGCCAGACCCGCGAAGGCGATCCGATCCCGCGCGTCGCCGAACGGCTTGCCGAGGGCGTGCGCTGCCTCGCCTTCGACGAGATGGTGGTGAACAATTCGGCCGACGCGATGATCATGAGCCGCCTGTTCACCCGCCTGATCCGCGAGGAAGGCGTCACGATCGTCACCACCTCGAACCGCCCGCCGCGCGATCTCTACAAGGATGGGCTCAACCGCGAGCATTTCCTGCCCTTCATCGAACTGATCGAGGCGGAACTCGACATCCTGCCCCTGAACGGGCCGACCGACTACCGGCTCGACCGGATCGGCGGGCTCGCGACCTGGCACACGCCGCGGGGGGACGAGGCGACGGCTAAGGTGCGCGAGGCCTTCTTCCGCCTGACCGACTTCGCGCCCGAGGACGCCGCGCACGTGCCGTCCGAGGATCTGCCGGTGGGCGCGAAGCGGACGGTCCACGTGCCCAAGAGCCTCAAGGGCGTTGGCGTGTTCAGCTTCAAGCGGCTGTGCGGCGAGGCGCGAGGCGCGCGCGACTACCTCGCCATCGCGCGGGCGTTCCACACCGTCATCCTTGTCGGCATCCCCCGCATGGGCCCGGAAAACCGCAACGAGGCGGCGCGCTTCGTCACGCTGATCGACGCGCTCTACGAGAACCGGGTGAAACTATTCGCCACCGCCGCCGCGGCCCCGGAAGAGCTCTACCGGTCAGGCGACGGCGCGTTCGAGTTCGAGCGGACGGTGAGCCGACTGAACGAGATGCAGAGCGAAGAATACATGGCGCTCGGCCATGGGGAGGACTGAACCGCAGGAACCGGGGCTCAGGCCGCCGCGATCCGCTCGGCAAGGCGGGCCTGTGCCGCGACGAGACGGTTCATCACCTTGAGGTCGGTCTCGGTCAGCTGCAGCGCAGTGTCGGCCCAGATCTCGGTGATGCGGTTGAGTTCGGCCACGTCGAGCTGCCAGACCTGCTTGGTCGCGCGGCGCGCACCGACGAGCCCGGCATGGCGGCGGTCCGATTTCTTCACGAAATCGCGCACCGCGTTCACCCCGTCGCCCGGTTCGGCGAGCGCGTGGACGATGCCGAGGTCGTACATTTCCTCGGCGGTGTAGGTCCGGTTCGAAACGATGATCCGATCGGCCATCGCGCTCCCCAGCTTGCGCGCGAGCAGGGCGTGCGCGCCCATGCCGGGATAGAGGCCGAACATGATTTCCGGCAGCCCGAAGGTCGCCTGCCTTTCGGCGATGATGTAGTCGAAGGACAGGAGCGCCTCGAACCCGCCGCCCAGCGCCGCGCCCTGGACGAGGCCGATCGTCAGCATCGGGATGTCGAGCGTCGCCATGTTGCGATCGAGGATCGCGCAGCAGCGATGCCCGTAGCGCACCAGCGCTTCCCGGTCGCGTTCGCGGATCAGCCGCTGGAAAAGGTCGAGATCGCCGCCGAAGCAGAACACGCCCTGCGCCCGGCTGCCGAGCACGAGGTAGCGCAGCGGCACCTTGCCCGGACCGAAGCCCGCGCCGATCAGGTCCTGCCACGCTTCGAAATCGTGCAACAGGGCCGGGGTGAAGGTCGGCCGCCCCGGCGGATTCATGAAGGTCCACAGCGTCGCCGCGTTCTCGTCATAGAGAACGTCGAGCTCGGCCAGGTCGAAAAGCTCCCCGGGGATCGCGGCGTGAAGCGCGCTTTCCGCGTAAAGCTCCGCCTCGTCGCTGGCCAAAGGGAGAGCACTCGTCGCACTGCTGTCCATAAAACCGTCTCCGATACGCCCCATGTTTCCCGGCGAGCGGATCGCCGGATCGGTATTCGGCCCTTTGGCTCTGTTTTTCGGAACCTACGCGAGGGCGGACTCGCTTGGCAATCAAATATTTACCAAGCCAGCAATGTTGCGACGAGGAGCGGTGCGATCCTTCCCCGGAAGACTCATTGCATTACGCCGGACGGCAAGCGCGCGTCAGGCGGAAATGGCGAGTCGTGTCAGGGACTTCTCCAGCATCAGCAATTGCCACAGCACCCGCGCATTGTCGCTGCGCCCGGAAATGTGCGCCTCGGCCAGCCGGGCGAGCGCGCCCGCATCGAAAAACTCGGTTTGCGCGATCACCGGGCTCGCCGCGATGCCCCGCGCCTCGGCGGCTAGCGGGCCGCGCAGCCATTCGGCGATGGGCGTGACGAAACCCTGCTTGGGCCGGTAGAGGATGTCGGGCGGGAGATAGCGTTCCATGCAACGCTTCAGCAGGTACTTGCCCGTGGTGCCGCGCACCCGCATCGGTTCGGGCAGGCGCGCGGCGAATTCGACGAGGCGATGGTCGAGCAGCGGCTCGCGCGCCTCGAGGCTGACGGCCATGCTGGTGCGGTCGACCTTGGTCAGGATGTCGCCGGGCAGCCAGAAGGCGAGGTCGGCATATTGCGCCCGGTCGAGCCCGCTGCGCGCCGGGGCCGCGCGCATCAGGGCGACGAGCTCGTCCTCGGCCCGGAAGCCTCCCAGAGATCGCGCGAATTCGTCGGTGTAGAGCGCCGCGCGCTGTTCGGGCGTCGTCACCGACAGGCCGCGCGCATAGCCTTCCTCACCGCCCGCCGCGAGCGCCAGCAGCGTCGCCTTCGCCCGCAGCGGGCGCGGCGCCCAGTCGGCCTTGGGCCAGGCCCGTCCAAGCGCGCCGAAGACGGGCGTGCGCAGGGCTGCGGGAAGGACCGCCCGCACCCGTTCCTCGCCCGCATGGAAGACCTGCCGCCGATAGCCCGCGAAAGCCTCGTCCGCACCGTCGCCCGACAGCGCCACCGTCACCTGCTCGCGCGCCAATTGGCACACGCGCCATGTCGGCAGGGCCGAGGCGTCGGCGAAGGGTTCGTCGAACATGGCGGCGAGCCGGTCCAGCGCGGCGAAGTCGTCATGCCCGACGCGCCGCGCGGTGTGAACGGTCCCGAACCGCCGGGCGACCGCCTCGGCATGGCCGGTTTCGTCGAGGCTTTCGACATCGAAGCCGATCGAGCAGGTCCGTACCGGTTCGGCGCTCGCCTCGCTCATCAGCGCGACCACGCTCGATGAATCGACCCCGCCCGACAGGAAGGCGCCCAACGGCACGTCGGCCACCATGCGCGATTGCACCGCGCCCTGCATCAGGTGGCGCAGTTCGGCCGAAAGGTCCGCCTCGCTGCCCTGCATCCGCGCGGTGAAATCGATGTCCCACCACCGCCGCGGCTCGGGCAGCGGCCTGCCCTGCTCCGCCCACAGGAAATGCCCGGCGGGCAGTTTTCGCGTGTCGGCGAGGATGGCGTGGCTGTCGGGGACGTAGCCCCAGGCGAGATAGGCGTCGAGCGCCTCGGGACTCACCCTGCGGCGCAGCAGGGGATGCGCCATCAGCCCCTTCAGCTCCGAGGCGAAGGCGAGAGCACCGTCCGAAAGCGGCGCGAGGAACAGCGGCTTCACCCCGAACCTGTCCCGCGCAAGAAAGAGCGCGCGCCTGTCGAGGTCGTAGAGCGCGAAGGCGAACATCCCGTCGAGCCGTTCGAGGCAGTCCACTCCCCAGCGCCGGTAGGCGGCGAGGATCACCTCGGTATCGCCGGTCGTGCGGAACCGCGCGCCCTCACCTTCCAGTTCGCGGCGCAGGTCGCGGAAATTGTAGATCTCGCCGTTGAAGACGATGACGCAGCGCCCGTCCGCCGAATGCATCGGCTGGGGCGAGCCTGCCAGGTCGATCACCGAAAGCCGGCGATGGCCGAGGCCCACCCCCGGCCCGGTCCACACGCCTGCCCCGTCGGGGCCGCGATGGGCAAGCGCGTCGCACATCCGCTCGACCCGGACGGGATCGACCGGTCTGGGCGTTTCGGCATGGAAGAGACCGGCGATGCCGCACATGGACCTGATCCGCTAGCCGGCCGGCCCGAAGCCGGCAATCGCGCCGAACAGCGCGGCGACGAACGCGAAGGCGAGCAGCGCGGGAAATGCGGCGCGCGCCTCTTTCCCTTCGCTGCGGGCGAGGAAGCCCGAGGCGCCCAGCGCAGCCGGGCTCCAGCCGTGATCTTCCGGCTCGCGCTCGAAAAAGGGCCAGGCCGCGCCAAGCAGCACCGCCACGACGAGCGCGAAGAACACCCAGCCATAGACGATGTGGTCGAACCCTTCGGCGAACTCGACCCCGTAGGTGTGGGCGACCATGATCGTTCCCCACGCGCGCACCCCGTTGGCAAGGATCGGCACGATGATCGCGGCCAGCATGAACGCGGCGCGGCGGCTCCAGCGCTCGAACCGGGTGAAGCTGACGAGGACGCCGAGGGCGACCATGGCGGCGAGGAACTTCACCCCCGAACAGGCTTCGGCGACGATGAACAGCGCGACCGGAGTCTGGATGTAGATGCTTTCCACCTCGGCCGGGATGCCGCTCCACCGGGTCAGCGCGACGGCGATATCGGCGGTGACAAGCTGGAGCGCGGGGATGATCTCGTCGCCGAAGGGCACGAGGAACACCGCGAAACCCAGCGGCAGGGCGAGCAGCGCCGCGACCCTGAGGCCAAGAAGCGCGATCACCGCCCCCTGCACCGCGCCCACCGCCCCGGCATGGGCGAGCAGGTTGATGCCGGTGATCCGGCCCGCCCCCCACAGCGCCAGCGCCGCCGCGACAAGGGAGAGGCCGGGCAGCCAGGCGCGCGGTTCGGCTTGGGCAAGCGCGTCGAGCCGCAGCCGCACGAGCCAGACGATGATGACCGGCACGAGCAGCACGTGGTTGTAGGTGTCGATGTTCCACCACTGGTGCGCCATCTCGCCCCATTCGCGCGCGGCCGCGAACATCAGCGCGGCGACGGCCAGCGCAAGCCGGGCGAGCGCCCCGCGCCATGCCTCGGGCAGCGCGCGCCATGCGCCCTGACCCATGGCCGCGCGGACGGGACGCGCCTCAGGCGGCATGGCGCACACCCTCCGGCCCGGCACTTACCAGCGTTTCGAGCGGCGCGAGCAGCGCGTCCCAGCCATGGCGTTCGAGCACGAAGCGACGCGCCGCCGCGCCCATCGCCGCGGCCCGCGCCGGGTCGGCCAAGAGGCGGGCGGCGGCCTGCGCCATGGTCCCGGGGTCGAGCTCGCTGACGAGGAAATCCGTCCCGTCGGCGGCTGCGATCCCGGTCGCTGCGGCGGGCGAGAGCAGGACGGGGCGCGCCATGGCCATCGCCTCCAGCACCTTGTTCTGCACCCCGCGCGCGATGTCGAGCGGGGCGAGCACCACGTCGGCGGCGGCGAGAAAGGGCCGCGTGTCAGGCACCTCGCCCCAGACCGTCACGCCCTCGCGCTCGTCCAGCGCCGCAACCGCGCGGGAGGGATTGCGTCCGACGACATGGAATTCGGCCCGCGCAAAATGCGCGCGCAGGCGGGGAAGCAGTTCGCGCGAAGCCCATTTCGCCGCAGTCTCGTTGGGCCGGTAATCCATCTGCCCGGTGAAGACGAAGTGCGGACCCGGCCGGGCGGCCAGCGCCGGGTGCGGCGCGCTCGTGCAGGGATCGAACCGCGCGGCGTCGATCCCGTTGCCGATGACGTGCAGCCGCGCCGCAGCGGCCGCCGGCAGGCGCGGGCGCAGCAGGTCCGCTTCGGGTTCGCTGATGAGGATCGTCGCATCGGCGCGGGCGGCGAGCCGCTCCTCCTCGCGCGCGAGCAGGCGCGCCTCGCGCCGGTTGAGCCAGGCGCGCTGGCCGGCCTCGGCATATCCGGCGAACTTGGCGCTGTCGACGTCGCACAGGTCGATCACCACCCGCCCGGCGAAGTCTTCCGGCACGTATTGTCCCATCTGGCCCGAAAAGACGACGATGGTGTCGACCTCGTGTTCGGCAAGGGTGCGCCGCACCCAGCGTTCGAGCGCGGCGGAATGGAAGGCGGCGAGGCTGACGGGCTTGCCCGCGATCACCGCCTCGATCCCCGCGAGCGCGAGCGGCTTGGCCCGGCGCGGGGCGAAATGGCTCGCGGCGATCCGGGCAAGCTCGGCTTCCCCGGCGCGGTCCTGCGCGCTCTCGACCAGCGCGCCGACCCGGACCGGGGCGAGGCGGGCGAGCCTGGCCAGCAGGTGGTGCGAGCGGATCTTGTCCCCCCGGTCGGGCGGGAACGGCACGCGGTGTGCGAGGAACAGGATGTCGCCCATACGGCTGCGGCCCTCCCCCGGCGCGGCTAGGCGAGGCCGCGGGCGATGGGCGGGCCGACGAGATTGGCGATGCCCAGCGGCAGCTTGCGCCACAGCGCGATCTTGCGGGCATAGGCTTCGCTCGTCGGGTCGACATCGCGCGCGGTCCGGCCCGGGGCGTCCCACGCGGCATAGGTCAGCGGTTCGGGTTCGAAACCCCAGTTCTTCTTGAACTTCCACGGTCCGCTGCCGGTCTTGGAACGGCCGAAATCGAAGCGTTCCATGCCGCGCCGGCGGGCCTGGAGCATGAGCTCGTAATACATCAGCTCGTTCGCGCGCAGCCCGCGGGCGGCAGTGGTCCCCCCGCCCCAGAACGGCATGACCGCGCCGCCATGGTAGAAGGAAAGCACGCTGGCGACGGGCACTCCTTCCGCGAACACGGTGAGGATGTCGCTCTCGCGCGGGAAGGCGGCGAGCATGGCGGCGAAGAGCTTTTTCGGGAAGACCGGCGTGCCGAGATTGCGGACGCTGGCCGAATAGGCCGCGTAATGCGCCGCGAGATCGGCCCGCTCCCGCCCGACGCGCACCGGCAGTTCCCTGGCGAGGCCCTTGCGGACCTCGGCGCGGGCCTTGCGCGGGATCGCAAGGAGTTCGGCCTCGTCGTCCTTTTCAAGCGCCCGCTCGAACCCGCAATGCCTGTCGTCCCAGTGCCGCCAGCCCGGCCGCGCCGGAACCGGCCCGCCGCGCAGTTCGACACCGGAAAAGCCGCGCGCGGCGGCATGGCGCTCGGCCGCTTCGGCGATCGCCGCGATCGCCGCATCGTCGCCGCCGCAGATGCCGCCGCCGACGCCGAAACCGCTCGAGACGAGCGCCTTGCCGAAGACGAGCGAGCGCACCTCGGTCAGCGGGAGCCAGCCCGTGATCGCCCCCATCCGTTCCGCGACGAAGCCGGCGGCGCGCTGCCCCGTTCCCGCTTCGACGCCGAGCAGCCATTGCGGGCGGTGGAACAGGCTGGCGCGGGTTTCGGCCACGAAGCCTTCGATCCGCCGCGCCTCGCGCGGGTCGTGGAGGTCGGCAAGACGGACGGACGGGGAAAGGCGGACCGGTGCGTTCATGCCGCGACCTTTTGCGCCGCCGCCGGTGCGAGCCGGGCGACCGGCCAATCCGCCGCCCGCTCCGCCTCGCGCGGGGCGATGGCATCGACCCGGTCCCAGGCGAAATCGCCGAGCAGGGCCGCGAGCTTGCCCGTCATCCGCGCGAGCCCGGTGTAATGCCGCAGCCGCGAACGCAGCGGCGCCCCGGCGACGCGCGGCTGGCCCGCGTCGATCTCCCACGGATGGAAATAGAACATCGCCGGGCGGCCCTCGCGGGCATTGACCTGGCGGATCGCCCAGCGCGAAAATCCGTAGGGCAGCACGCGGAAGAACCCGCCCCCGCCCGCCGCGACCCGCCGCCGACCGACCAGGGCGGTCGTCACCGGCAGTTCGACGAGGTCCGCCCCCGCGACCGGGCGAAAGGCGAAACGCGGGGCCTCGGGCCAGCCATAGTGATCATGGACGACCGGGGCGACGCTGGAGGAATAGGCATAGCCCGCCGTCGCCAGCTCCTCGAAGGCCCAAGGCGTGCGCGCGTCGATCGAGAAGCTCGGCGCGCGGTAGCCCGCGACCCGCGCGCCGGACGCGTCCTCGAGGATGCGGCGCGCGCGCGCGATGTCCGCGGCGAAGGCGGCGCGCGACAAGGTGAAGACGCGCGCGTGGTCGTAGCCGTGGCTGGCGATCTCGTGCCCGGCCTCCGCGATGCGCCGGATCAGCGCAGGCCGGCGCTCCGCCACCCAGCCCAGCGTGAAGAAGGTCGCGCGGACGCGATGCCGGGCGAAGAGGTCGAGCAGCGCGTCGACATTGCCCTCGACCCGGCTGGCGAGCGAGTCCCAGTCCGCCCGGTCGATCACGGTCTCGAACGCGCCGACCTGGAACCAGTCCTCGACATCGACCGACAGGCCGTTCACCACCGGCGCAGGATCGGGCGCATCCGCCATGGTCAGGCCGCCTCCCGCGCGCCGTCGCCCTCGAGCCATTCGATCAGCATGGTCAGCACGTGGCGCAGCGACTGTTCCTGCTCCTCGAGCCGCGCTTCGATCCGGCGGATCGCCTCGGCGAGGTCCGGGTCTTCCGCTCCGCGCACCGCGTCGAGTTCGCCCTGCGAAAGCCGCCCTGCCGCCTGCAGTTCCGAAATCGCCGCCTCGAGCTCGGCCGTGCGCGCGTCGCGCTCGGCAAGCAGGGCTGCGACCTCGCCCGCGGGCACGGCGTCCGCCGGGGTCGGCCCCGCGGCTTCTTCCTCCACGAGAGCGGGGGCCTGCACCGGACCGGGCGTGCCGGTGGCGCCGCGCGCCTCGTCGCCTGCCATTTCCTCGATCACCGCGTCGAGCATGGCCGGGGTAAGCTCCTCGGCTTCCTCGATCGCGCCGAGCAGCAGCAGGCGGTTCATCACCTGGTTGATCCGCCGCGGAATGCCCTCGGTTGCGAGGTAGAGCGCGCCGAGCAGTCCCTCGGCGAAGATCGGGCGGTCCTTCCATCCGACACGGGAAAGCCGGTGCGCGACATAGGCCTCGACCTCGCGCTCGCCCAGCGCCTCGAGATGGTGCGACGCGATGATCCGCTGACGCAGTTGGTCGAGCCCGGGATGATGCGCGAGCGTGCGGCGGAACTCGGGCTGGCCGAGCAGCAGGCCCTGCAGCAGCGGGTGCGAGCCGAGCTGGAAATTGGACAGCATCCGCAGCTCCTCGAGCGCGTCGAGCGTGAGGTTCTGGCATTCGTCCACCACCAGCAGGCAGCGCCGCCCGGCGCGCGCCTCGTCCTGCAGGAAGCGTTCGATCGCGCCGAGCGCCCCGGCCTTGTCGTGCCCCTCGACCGAGAGCCCGAACGCCTGCGCAACGACATGGACCAGCTCCTCCCCGTCAAGCGACGAGGTCACGACCTGCGCCACGGTGAGCGCCTCGCGGTCGATCCGTTCCATCAGGTGTGCGACCAGCGTGGACTTGCCCGCCCCGACCTCGCCGGTGACGACGATGAAGCCTTCGCCCTGGTTGAGCCCGTAGCCGAGATAGCTCATCGCCTTGCGGTGCGTCGTGCTCTCGAACCAGAATTCGGGATCGGGCGTCAGCTGGAAGGGTCTTGCGGTGAGGCCGTAGAATTGTTCGTACATTGGGTCTGGCTCCCCGGGATCAGAAATCGTAGCGAAGGCCGAGCAGCGCGGTGGCGAAGGCGAAGTCCTCGGCGGTGAACTCGCTGTCGAAGTAATCGACCGCGACCGCCGCCCGCGCCGACAGGCGCCGGGTGAGCGAGCGGTTATAGGCCGCCGAGGCGCCGTAACCCGTCACGTCGCCGCCCTGGGCCGCGCTCTCGAACCAGTTGGCATAGGCGTTGAGGTTGAGGATCGCGCGCTCGCCCAGCTGGCGGCTGAGCGCGCCGGTGACGTAGTAGACCTCGTCGGTCAGGCCGTCCGCCGCCTCGAGCGGGGTCCCGGCCGCAGCGATGAAGGTGCGCCGGTCGTAGCCCGCCCCGATCGCCGCCTCGAGCCGGCCGAGCCGGCGCTGGTAGCTCGCCCGCACGCCGCGCCCGCGGAACGCGGCCGAGCGCACCGAGCCGAGCCCGGCCACGAGGCCCGGACCCTCGCCGCCGGAGACGAGCCCGCCGAAATCGCCGGTGACGGGATTGCGGAAGGCGGTGAAATCGCTCGACAGCCCGGCGAGCGCGTTGTTCAGCACGCCGCCGAAGCCGCTCACCCCGTCATAGGCGATGACGGCGAGCGCGCTGCGCTCGTTCGGCTGGTATGTGAAGTTGCCGTAATAGGTGGTTGAATCATAACGTTCGCCCACCCGCGCTTCCAGCGACGTGCGCGAACTCGGCCGCCACAGCACGCCGACGTCCCAGAGCAGGCCGTCGACGTCGAAGGCGATCAGCCGCGGGCTGGCGCTGTCGGTGACGATCCGCCCGTCCGCGCCGACGAGAGGATCGCCGTTCGCATCGCGCAGTGCATCGCGGCTGGAGATCTCGACATCCTCGTAGCCGACCCCGCCGACCAGCGCGAGCGAGGGCGTGAGCGGCACGGTCACGTCCGCGCGCACGAAGGCGTCGCGCACCCGCTGGTCGAGATTGGAAATGTCCTCCTGGAACACCCCGCCCGTCACCGCGAGCCCGACCGGCAGCGGGTCGCCCGCGCGGGTCGAGGCGGTGACGCGCCCGTTATAGGTCACGCTGTCGTCGAACACGTCGATCGCGTTGCCGGCGGGATCGAACGCGGCGTTCTCGGTCTCGAACCGGTTGTAGCCGATCCGCGCGAAGCCGTTGACCGCGACCCGGCCGACATTGGTGGCGAGCGTCGGGCCGGCATAGGCCGAATAGACCTGGCTTTCCGCGTCCTCGCGCACCAGGGGGTTGGCCGAAACGCCCCCGCCGCCGTCGAGCCGCGTGCGGCTCGCAAGGCCCCCCGCCTCGAGCGTCAGCGCACGCGGGACCACCGCGAGATAGCCGCGCGCGACCCCGCTCAGCGTGTCGGTGTCGACCTGGTCGTCGCCATAGGCGATGTTGCGCTCGTAGCGCAGCGACACCGAGGCGCCCGAATTGCGCCCCTGCGTGTTCGCGTCGATGCCCGCGGCGACCTGGGTGAAGGTCAGCACCTCGTCGCCGGGGGAAAGTTCGGCCGAGAGCACCTGCCCGACCTCGATATAGGGCTGGACCACGGTGCGGCCGTTGCCGCCCGCCTGTCCGTCGGCGGCGCGCCCGTCCTGGGCCGCGGCGGGGACGGCACAGAGCGCGCCGAGGGCAGCAAGGGCGAGAACGGCGAAACGCATGGGATCAGTCCTCACCCTTCCCGTAATCGCCGAAGCGCCGGCCCGAGGGGCTGTAGCGCGCAGCGTTGAGCAGGAGCTTGATATCCGGGCAGGCCGAAAGCAGCTGCCGGGCATCCTCGAGCGCGGCTCGGCTCGTCTCGTCGGCGCGGACCACCAGCAGCGCCTGGCCGACATGGCCGGCAAGCTCGGCGGCGGGGGAAGCGGCAAGCGCGGGGGGCGTGTCGAAAACGAGGATGCGGCGCGGCGCGTCCCGGGTCAGCCGGTCGAGCAGCTCGCCGGTCCGCGCGCTCGCGAGGTATTCGGCGTCGCGCACGTTCGATCCGCCCGCGGGCAGCACGAAGAGCCCTTCGATGTCGGTGCGGATGACGCAGCTTTCGGGGGCGATCGCAGGGTCGGCGAGCGCGTCCATCAGGCCCGGCCCGCCCTCGATCCCGAGCCGCCGCGTGACCGAGGGCTTCACCACGTCGGCATCGATCAGCACCACCTCGATGTCGCGCTCGGCCGCCAGCGCGATGGCGAGGTTGGTCGCGCAATAGGTCTTGCCCTCGCCCGGATGGGGCGAACAGACGAGGATGCGCCGGGCGAGCGGATCGTTCCCTGCGCGCGCCTCGGTGAGCAGCTCGCGCTTGACGATGCGGAATTCCTCGAGCTGGCCGGTGACGGGGTCCTCCGGGACGAGCAATCCTTCGCGGCGCAGGCATTCGCGGTCGACCGCCTGGCGCGGGCCGGACAGGGCGACGGGCGGGGCCGAAGGCGGGGCGCCCGCCCCGGCAGAAGGTGCCGCAGCCGATTCCGCAGCCGCAGTCTCGGCCGCTGGCGGTTCGATCGGCGCCCCGGCCTGCACTTGCGGCGGCGTGCGCCGGGCCTCGGGCAGAGCTCGCGGGACGCGCGCCGGGCCGAGTCGGTCCAGCCCGAAGGCGTCGTCGGCACGCTCGATCAGCGAACGGCGCTTCTCCTGCGCGTCCCTGGGAGGCGTGATCCTGCTGAATTCGGTCATGCCGTGTTCCTCCCGCCCCCGCTCATGCCACGGTCCCGACCGAGACGACCTCGATCGCGAGCAGGATCACGAACATCCCGACCAGCCCCGCGCAGGCCCCGGCGAACTGCTTGAGCCGGCGCCGCTCCAGCGCCCTGGCCGCATCGGACAGCGTCAGCGAGATCGCGCCGATCACCGGCAGGTCGAATGCCCGTTCGAGCTTATGCGGCGTGGCGAAGGTCGAACGCAGGTGGCCGAGCCCCCAGGCAACGCCCGCGCCCGCGCCCAGTCCGACCACCAGCACGCCGAGCAGCAGCAGCGGGCGATTGGGCGCGGCGGGCTTCTGCGGGACCACCGGCGGGTCGATCAGGTCGAACTTGTACTGGCTCGTCTCGTCCACCACGTCGCCGCGGGTGCGGATCTCCTCGCGGTTCTGGAGCAGGGCCTCGTAATTCTTGCGCAGCACGTCGTAATCGCGGCTGATCCGGTTGGCTTCGGCCGCGACCGCGGGTTCGCTCGCCTGGCTCGCCATCAGCCCCGCGACACTCGATTGCAGCGCCGCACGCCGGGCCTGGAGCGATTCGACCGCCGCCTGCCGGTCGGCGCGGATCGCGATGAGCGAGGTGTAGGCCGGGTTCGGCGTCCCGCCCGCGTCCTCGGCAGCGGAGGGCGCCGCCTGCTTGGCGAGCAGATCGACCTGGCGACTGGTCGCGACCACGTCGGGATGTTCGTCCCTCAGCCCGCGCGAGCGCAACTCGGCGAGCTGCGCCTGCGCCTGCATCAGCGCGCCGCGCGGACCCGTCGCCCCGCCCGGCCCCATGATCGTGCGCGGCGTGCCGGAAAGCTGGCCCTCGATCGCGGCGAGCGCGCTCTGCGCGGCGGCGAGGTCGGCCTCCACGTCGCGCAGTTCGGTACGCGCCTGCTGGACCTTGGTCGAAAGCGTCTGCGACCCGCCGATCAGCTCGGGATACTGCGCCTCGAACGACAGCCGCCGCTCCTCCGCCGCCTCGAGTTCGGCCTTGCGTTCCTCGAGCTGCGAATCGAGTTCGGCCATCGCCTGGTCGATCCCGGCCCGGTTGCCGGCGATGTGTTCCTCGCGGAAGATGTCGAGCAGCTTCTGCACCACGTTGCGCGCCAGCACCGCGTTCTCCGCGTCGGACAGGTTGCTCTTGCCCACCATCGCCTTGATCGCGAAGAGGTTCTCCTCCTCGCTTTCGACCGCGACCTGCTGGGCGAGTTCGGCGATCGCATTGTCCATCTCGCCGCGCTCGACGATGCCTTCGCCAAGGCGCGTGCCCTGGATCACCCGTTCGAGATTGACGTTGCTCGCGAGCGTCTGGCGCACCCGCCGGATTTCCTCGCGCCCGTCGCCCGCTATGCCGAGCTGTTCGGACAGGACATCGTCGACCTGGACGTAGATGCGCGCCTTGGATTCGTAGGAATTGGGGATCATCGCGACCACCAGCCAGCCCAGCAGGCATACGCCCCAGGCGACCGCGATCGCGATCCAGCGGCGGTGCCAGATCGTCCAGAGCGCCGCGCGCATCTCGTCGAAGAGCTCCTCCATCCGCCCGGCGCCCCGTTAGAAACGGCTTTCCGGGATGATGATCGTGTCGCCCGGGCTGAGCAGCACGTTGGCGCTCGCATCGCCGCGCTTGAGCAGGTCGGCGAGGCGCAGGCGGTATTCCTTCTGCGTGCCGCTCTCGCGGTCGAGCCGGATCAGCTTGGCCCGGTTGCCGCTGGCGAATTCGCCGAGCCCGCCGACCGCGATCATCGCGTCGAGCACGGTCATGTTGGCCTGGTAGGGCAGCGAAGCGGGCTGTTCGGTCGACCCCACGACCCGCACCCGCTGGTCATAGGTGCCGCCCGGCGTGTTGACGATGACCGAGACGATCGGCTGTTCGATGTACTGGGCGAGCTCGCCCGCGATGTAATCCTGCAGTTCGGTCGCGGTCTTGCCGACCGCCGGGATGTCCTGCACCAGCGGGATCGTCAGCCGCCCGTCGGGCCGCACCATGACCTTCTCCGCGCTCAGTTCCGGATTGCGCCAGACGTGGATCGTGATGTCGTCGAGCGGGCCGATGCGGTATTCCTCCGAAGGCTGCTCGGGCGCGGCGGCATAGGTCGCGGGCGGCAGTTCGGGACGGCTTCCCCCGCAGGCTGCGAGCGCGCAGGCGAGCGCGAGCGTCGCGGCGGGCCGGGCGTTTCGTGGGCGGAAGAAGGGCGAATTCAGCATCGATACGTTTCCTCGGGACCTGTCCATGGCGGGGGTCGGCGGGCCGGGCAGCCGGGGCGGGGAGCGGTCCTGCCTGTCCCGTCCCGCGCCCGGTGCCGCGAAACTCCACCCCGGGACTTGCCCGAAATTGGTGAACATAGTGTTAGGAATAAGTCCCGAATTGCGGCCCCATCCCGGCTTGGGACAAGGGATTGCGGGAGGTTAACGCGCGGCTTACCCCGGCCCCGCGCAGGCCGCGGATCAGACCAGCAGCTCGCGCGCGGGGCCGTGGCCGAGGAAACCGCTGGGCGAGGCGCTCGCACCATAGGCCCCGGCGCAGAACACCGCGACGAGATCGCCAACATCGGCGCGCGGCATCATCGCCTGGTCGGCGAGCCGGTCGAGCGGGGTGCACAGGCAGCCGACGATGTTGACCTCCTCCGCCGCCGGTTCGGCATAGCGCGTGGCGATGGCCGAGGGGTAGTTGCGCCGCACCACGGTGCCGAAATTGCCCGAGGCCGCGAGCTGGTGGTGGAGCCCGCCGTCGGTGACGAGATAGACCTGCCCGTGGCTCTCCTTGCGATCGACGACGCGGCAGAGATAGACCCCCGCCTCGCCCGCGAGGTAGCGCCCAAGTTCGAGGCACAGCCCGGTGTCGGCAAGGCTCGCGGGAAGATTGGCGACCCGTTCGCCGAGCGCCCGGCCCACGGCGGCGAGATCGAGCGGTTCGTCGCCCGGGAAATAGGGGATGCCGAAGCCGCCGCCCATGTTGAGCCTGGGCAGGGGATGGCCGATCGCATCGGCCAGTCCCGCAGCCAGATTCAACACGTTGGCCTGCGTTTCTGCGATGGCTTCTGCGCTCAGCGCCTGGCTTCCGGTGAAGATGTGGAGGCCCCGCCATTCGGCCCCTTGCGCGATGACGTGGCGGGCCAGCGCGGGCACTTTCTCCGCGTCGACCCCGAACGGCTTGGCCCCGCCGCCCATCTTCATCCCCGAACCCTTGAGCTCGAAACTGGGATTGACCCGGATCGCGATGCGCGGCGGCTTGCCGAGCCGCTCGCCGATCGCGAGCGAGCGCGCCGCTTCGCCGGCGGATTCGCAATTGAGCGTGACCCCCGCGGCAATCGCGGCCTCGAGCTCGTCGTCGCGCTTGCCCGGCCCGGCAAAGCTGATGCGCGCGGGGTCGATGCCGACGCCCTGCAGGACCGCGAGTTCGCCCGAGGACGCGATGTCGAAACCGTCCACCAGCGGTTCCATGTGGGCGACGAGGTCGGGCATGGGATTGGCCTTGACCGCGTAGTTGATCCCGATCCGCTCCGGCAGGGCGGCGCGCAGGTCCGCGACCCGGCGGCTCAGCAGCGCGCGCGAATAGACGAACAGCGGGGTCCCGCCCGCTTCCTCGACGAGCGCGCCGGCCTTACGCCCGGAGATGGCGAGTTCGCCCTCGATCGTCTCGTAACCTGAGGGAATCGGGCCGACGGGCTTCATGCGGCGGTGTCCTTCAGTTCGGCGGCGAGCGCAGTGCGGTCGATCTTGCCGTTGGGATTGAGCGGCATGGCCTTGCGCCAGTGGATCGCGGCGGGCTGCATGAAATTGGGCAGCGCGCTCTTCAACGCCCTTGTCAGCGCGTCGGTGTCGCCTGAGCCCCGCACCACGAGGTGCACCGCCTGGCCGAGCCGTGCATCGGGCACGCCGAGCGCGACCGCCTCGGCGGCGAGCCCGGTGGCGAGCGCGGCCTCCTCGACCTCCTGCGGGGAAATGCGGTTGCCCGCGCTCTTGATCATGGCATCGCGCCGGCCGACGAAGTGGAGCAGCCCCGCCGCATCGCGCCTGACCCGATCGCCCGACCACACCGCGGTCCCGCCATGGCGCGAGCAGGCGGGCGCAGGGCGGAAGCGTTCGGCGGTGCGTCCAGGGTCCTGCCAGTACCCCTGCGCGACCAGCGGCCCGCAATGGACGAGCTCGCCCTCCTCGCCTGTCGCGGCTTCCTCCCCGTCATCCCCGATTACGAGAATCTCTGCAAAGGGTATCGCCTTACCCATTGAAGTCGGATGTTTTTCCACGAGAGACGGGTCGAGGTAGGTCGATCGGAACGCCTCGGTCAATCCATACATCGGATAGATGTCCGCCTGAGGGAAGATTCTCCGGAGCGATTGCACAAGCTCAACCGTCAGCGCGCCCCCGCTGTTGGTCAGGCGGCGCAGCGGGGCGCTCTCCCCGGGCTTCCAGTCGAGTTCGGTCAGCTGCACCCAGAGCGGCGGCACCGCGGCAAGCGTCGTCACGCCGTGCTTCGCGCAGGCCTTCGCCACGTCGCGCGGAAAGAGGAAATCGAGCGGCACCACGCTCCCCCCGGCGTACCATGTCGAAAGGAGCTGGTTCTGCCCGTAATCGAAGCTCAGCGGCAGCACGGCGAGCGTCACGTCGTCGTCCGCGAGCTTGAGGTAATGCGCCACCGCCACCGCGCCGAGCCACAGGTTGGCATGGCTGAGCATCACCCCCTTGGGCCGCCCGGTCGATCCGCTGGTGTAGAGGATCGCCGCAAGCTCCTCCGGGTCGGCCGACGACGGCCCGGGACCCGGCCACGCCGCGGATGCCTGCGCCAGCGCCTCGCCTTCCTCGTGCACCGCGCAGCCCGCGGGCACGTCGCCCTCCTCCAGCGTCGCGAGCCGCGAGCCGGTGCCGACCAGCAGGCGCGCCCCGCTGTCGGCGAGGATGTGCGCGACCTGCAGCCGCTTCAGCAGCGGGTTGACCGGCACATGGACGAGGCCCGCGCGCGCCGCGGCAAGCGGCATGAGGCAGGCGAGCTCCCCCTTCGCCGCCCAGGTCGCCACCCGCGCGCCCCGTTCCGGCACCGCGCGCATCAGCCACGCGGCGAGATCGTCAACACGCAAGTTTAACGCTTCGTGACTTAAGGCTCCCGAGCGCAGCACGAGCGCCGGGTCCGCGCCCCGCCCCCGTTCGCCCGCCAGCACCGCGAGGTGGTCGATCGGACGGGGCGCAGGCTCCGGCGCCGCTGCGGCGCGGGAGGCGGTTGTCACGGCGGTCTCGGGCTGGGACGGACTGGGCATCGGGCTTTCTGCGCGGACGGACGGGAGCGGCTGCGAAGGGGTTTCGGACACGGGATATAATGATCGTATCGACCTATCACGATAGCGTTAACGCCCTGCAACCTCTCGCCGCGCGCGAAGGGACGTGCGCGCCCTCCCCGTTCGACCGGGCGGAATGGTACGCGCTGCTCGCCGAAACCGGGCTGACGCCGCTCGTCGCCATCGCCAGCGACGGCGAGGACGGGGCCGCGCTCGCGCTCACCCGCGAGAACGGCCGGATCGCCCCCCTTCGCAACTGGTACAGCTTCACCTGGCGCCAGCTCGCCCCGCCCGGGGAGCGCGGGGACCGCCTGCTCGTCGAGATCGCGCGGCAGCTGAAATCGAAAGGCCACCGCGTCACCCTCGCCCCCGTGCCGCAGGAAGACGGTTCGGCAGGCCGCCTCGCGCGCGCCTTTCGCGCGGCCGGCTGGCGCGTCGAGGTCACGCGCTGCGACGTCAACCACGTCCTCCACGTGCGCGGCCGCAGCTTCGCCCAGTACTGGGCGGGGCGGCCCGGGCGGATCCGCAACACGCTGAAACGCAAGGGCAGAAAGGTCGAGACGCGCATCCTCTGCCATTTCGACGCCGAGGCTTGGTCGCATTACGAGCGCATCTATGCCGCCAGCTGGAAACCGCGGGAGGATCACCCCGCCATGCTGCGCGATTTCGCCCGCGCCGAAGGAGCGGCGGGCCGCCTGCGCTTCGGCATGGCGTGGCACCAGGGCACGCCGGTCGCGGCGCAATGCTGGACGGTCGAGGGCGGAACCGCCTTCATCCACAAGCTCGCCCATCTCGAAAGCCACCGCCACCTTTCGGCGGGCACGACGCTTACCGCGGCGCTGTTCGAACACGTCATCGACCGCGACGGGGTGGCGGTGGTCGACTTCGGCAGCGGCGACCAGCCCTACAAGGCCGACTGGATGGAGGAGATCCGCCCGCGTTACCAGATCGACTGTCTCGACATGGGACACGTGCGCGGCTGGATCGATCTCGCGCGGCTCGCCGCCCGCCGGCTGGCCGCGCCGGACGTGCCGGAACTTGCGCCCGCGCCGCCCGCTGGCTAAGGCCGCGCACCACGAAGGGCGCGCGCCCGCAAGATCGCTGCGCGCCGCCCGCAGAAGGGACCCGACCGCAATGAGCACCAATCCGGCCATCGATTCCGCGCCCGGCGAAAAGGGCGACAGCGAGGCAGGCACGGGGATGGACCGGGCCGCCATCGACGGCGAACTCAAGGCGATCATCGCCGACGTGCTCGGCATCGACGCGGCGCAGGCCGCCGCGCTCGGTCCCGATTCCGGCCTGTTCGGCCACCTGCCGGAACTCGATTCCATGGCGGTCGCGGGCCTCCTCACCGAGATGGAGGACCGGCTCGACATCGTGATCGAGGACGACGACGTCGACGGCGAAATGCTCGAAACCTATGGCGGCCTCCTCGCCTTTGCCGAGGCCAAGCTCGTCCGGGGCTGAGGCTGAGCTCCGGCACCAATCGACGGGAGCAGCGCGTGATCGGCACCTGGACGGCCCGGCTGCCCGGCGGCGCCGAGAGCGAGGAACTGCTCGTCTCCTTCGACCGCGGCCGCGCGATGCGGGTGCTCGTCTGCCCGGCCTGGTTCGACGAGGCGAACAAGCTGCGCCGCTTCACGGTCGAGGTGATGCGCCGGCTCGACGAGAGCGGGATCGACAGCTTCCTGCCCGATCTTCCCGGCTGCAACGAAAGCCTCGCCCCGCTCGATCGCCAGACCATCGCGGGGTGGCGCGAGGCCATGCAGGCGGCAGCGGACGACTTCGCCGCGACCCACGTGCTCGCGATCCGGGCCGGCGCGCTCGTCGCCCCGGGCGGCCTTCCCGGCTGGCGCTACGCCGCGCAGAGCGGGCCGAAACAGCTGCGCGGCATGGTCCGCGCCCGCACCATCGCCGCGCGCGAGGAAGGGCGCGAGGAAACCAGCGAAGCCTTGATGGAACGGGGCCGGGGCGAAGGGCTGGTGCTTGCCGGATGGCCGCTCGGCGCGGCGTTCTTCGCGCAGTTCGCCGAGGCCGAGCCCGACCCTTCAGCCGGGCAGCAGGACATCGCCCAGGCCGCACTCGGCGGGCCGGGCCTGTGGCTGCGCGCCGAACCCGACCACGACCCTGCGCAGGCGGCAGCCCTCGCCCGGATCATCGCCGCATCGCCCGCCGGCGCGCTGGCCGGGGAGGACGGGGCATGAGGCGGCTCCCGCTCGATTTCGGCTGCGGCGAACTCAAGCTCGCCGGGACGCTCGACACCGCGCCCGGCACCACCGGGCTGCTGATCGTGAGCGGCGGCAACGAGATCCGCAGCGGAGCCTTTTCAGGCCAGTCGCTCCTCGCCGCCCGGATCGCGCGGGCGGGCTTTCCGGTGTTCCGCTTCGACCGGCGCGGGATCGGCGACAGCGAGGGCGAGAACTCCGGCTTTCGCCATTCGCGGCGCGACATCGCCGCGGCGCTGGAGGCGTTCCGCGCCATGGCCCCGCAGATCGACCGGGTGATCGGCTTCGGCAATTGCGACGCCGCCTCGGCCCTGATGCTGGCCGAGGGCGCGGGGCTCGACGGGCTGGTGCTGTCCAATCCGTGGACGATCGAGGGCGACCCGGGGGATGCCGCCCTGCCCCCTTCGGCGATCCGGGCGCGTTACGCCGAAAAGCTCGCCAACCCGCGCGAGGTTCTGCGGCTGCTGCGCGGCGGGGTGGACCTTGCCAGGCTCGGCCGCGGGCTGGTCCGCTCGCTCGCCCCGGCGCCCGCCCCGTCGAGCCTCGCCGAGGAAATGCGCGCCGGTCTCGCCGCCTATGACGGCCCGGTCCGCATCCTGCTTGCGACCGGCGACCGCACCGCGCAGGTCTTCGCCGAATGCTGGGACGCGGGCGACCCGCGGATTGCCCGCTGCGATGGCGCAGGCCATGCCTATGACCGGCCCGAGCACCGCGAATGGCTCGATGCGCAGATCCTCGCCGCGCTCAGGAGCTGACGCACTGGACCTGACTGACGCTCAGGCCCGTTCGAACAGGCTGACGAGCTCGACATGGGTCGACCAGCGGAACTGGCCGACCGGGCGCAGTTTCGTGCACCGATAGCCGCCCTCGACAAGCTGCGCCGCATCGCGCGCCCAGCTCGACGGGTTGCAGCTGACATAGATGACGCGGCGCACCTCGCTGCGGGCGATCTCGGCCACCTGCGCCTTCGCCCCGGCGCGCGGCGGGTCGAGCAGCACCGCATCGAAGCGCGCGAGCTCGCCCGCCTGGAGGGGCGCGCGGAAGAGGTCGCGATGGAGCGCGAGCGCCCTGCCCCCGGTCCGCGCCCCGGCGGCCTTGAAGGCGAGGTGCGCCGCCCGGTCCGCCTCGACGCCCAGCACTTTTCGGTTGTTGGGGCGGTTCTTGGGGCAGTTGTCGGGCCGGTGCGGGGCGCCATCCGCGATCAGGGCGAAGGCGAAGGTGCCGAGCCCCGCGAACAGATCGGCGACGATCGCCGCATCGCCGACCCATTCGCTCGCATCGGCGGCCATGCGCGCCTCGGCATCCTCGGTCGCCTGGAGGAAGGCCCCGGGCGGCAGGCCCACGGGAATGCCGGAGAGGGTGACGGTGACGGGATCCGGCTCCCACACCGTCTCGGGGCCGTAACCCTGGTCGATCGACAGCCGCGCGAGGCCTTCGCGCCGGGCGAATTCGAGCGCCGCCTCGGTCGCGGCAAGCCCTTCGAGCGCGATATTGCCCAGCGCGAGATCCACCCCCTGATCGGCCAGCGCCATCCGCGCCTCGATCCCGCCCCTTCCGCCATGCGCGGCGACGAAGGAGCGGACGGGCGCGACGAGCCGGAACAATTCCCCGCGCAGGACCGGGCAGGCCTTCATGTCGACGATCCGATGCGAGCCGCCTTCGCGAAAGCCGATCACCGCGCCCCGCGCCGTGCACAGCGCATGAAGGCTCGCCCGGCGGCGGCTTTGCGGCGGGGAAAGGTGGACGGGGAGCACTTCGCCAGGCACGAGCCCCTGCCCGCTCGCCGCGTTCAGCACCCGGTCGCGGACGAAATCGGCAAGCGCGCGATCGTCGGCGTGCTGGAGCTGGCAGCCGCCGCAGGGGCCGAAATGGGGACAGGGCGGCTGTGCGTGATGCGGGCCCGGCAGGATCGCCCCGCCGGTCGTGACCCGGTCGCCCGGCACCGCCCCCGCGACGTGCCGCCCGTCTTCGGTGACGCCGTCGCCCCTGGCGGCGATGCGGGTGATCGCGGCGGGCTCGCTCACGCCGCTACCGGGCAGAGCACGGCGGCGAGGCTGCGCGAGACGGTTTTGGCGAGCTCCTCCGCGGTGAAGGCCGGACCGGCGAGCCGCGCGGCCTCGCCGTGGAGCCAGACGGCCTCGCAGGCCGCCTCGAACGGCTCGCGCCCGGTGGCGAGCCGGCTCGCGATGATCCCGGCCAGCACGTCGCCCGTGCCCGCGACCGACAGCCAGCTCGGCGAAGGCGGCGCGAGCGCCAGCCTCCCGTCCGGGGCGGCGACGACGGTATCCGGCCCCTTGGCGACGACGATCATCCCGCTGGTCGCGGCAAGCGCGCGCGCCCGGTCCCGGCGACCCTCGGCCCGCACCGCGAAGCTTTCGCACAGGGTCGCAAGTTCGCCGTCATGGGGCGTGGCGACGAAGGCGGCCTCGCCGAGCATTTCGGGGCGCAGCAGCACCAGCGCATCGGCATCGAGCACGCCCGGCCTGCCCGCGGCGAGGACCGTTTCGAGCCGCCCGTGCGGCCCCTCCCCCCGGCCGAGCCCCGGCCCGCACAGCAGCGCGTCGATCCGCTCGTCCCCGAGAGCCTCGGCCAGCGGGCGCGTTTCGACCACGAGATCGGCGGGCGGTGCGGCGGGCGCGGTGTCGGCGAGCAGCTTGACATAGCCCGCCCCCGAACGCTGCGCGGCAAGGGCCGAAAGCAGGCTCGCCCCCGGCATCTCGCCCGCGACGACCGCGCACAGGCCGCGGCAATACTTGTGGCTGTCGCGCTCAGGCGGAGGGATCGCCGGCCGCCCGATCAGCCGCGCCGCTCCCTCGACCGGGGCGATGCCGATGGGCACGAGCTTCAGCCGACCCATCTTCGCGCGGCCCGGCAGGCTCCAATGGGCAAACTTCCAGGCGCCGAGCGCGAGGGTCACGTCAAAGGCGGGCAGTTTCTCGCCCAGCAGCGCGCCGCTGTCGCTGGCGATCCCCGAAGGCAGGTCCACCGCGATCCGCAGCGGGTGCCGCGCGGCAAGATCGCGCAGCAACAGCGCGAGTTCCCCCGACAGCGGGCGGGCGAGGCCGGTGCCGAACAGGCAGTCGACGAAGACCTGCCCGCCGACCTCCCCGCCCGAAGAGCGGACCGGCCCGCAAAACCGCGCGCGCGCCGTGCGGGCAGCATCCGTCGCGGGTTCGATCGGAGCGACCACCTCGACCGGGTTTCCCGCCTCGGCAAGTCGGCGGGCGATGACATAGCCGTCGCCGCCGTTGTTGCCGGGTCCGCACAGCACCGTGACCGGGCGCCCGGCGGCGATGCGGCGGATCCATTCGGCCGCGCCCCCGGCGGCGGTCTCCATCAGCTCCGACACGCTCGTCCCGGCATCGAAGATCGCCTGTTCGGCGGCCTGCATCTGCGCGGCGGTGAGGATCTGCCCGCCGTTCATTCCGCCTCGCCCGGCGGCGGGAGGCGGTAGCGGTCGCCCGCGATGGCGAATTCGATGCCGCCCGCCGGATCCTGCGCGACCATGACGAGCGGATCGGCCCCGTCGAGCGGGAGGAGGCCGCCTCCCTCCCGCACGAAGCGCCGGAATCCGCCGCCGGGATGATGGATGACGAGCGCTTCTCCCGCCGCGATTTCGACCGTGCAGTCGCGCGCGAAATCGGCCCCCGGGCCGATCGCGCATTCGATCGCTTCGCCCTGCGGCGGGCCCGCTTCCGGCCCGCAGGCCGCGAGCGCGGGCGCAAGTGCCAGGGCGAGCGCGCTAGATGTCCGCAAAGCAGTGCGTCTCCGCCTTCGCTCCCGGATGGGTGAGCGCCCCGTAGCGCGCCGGGCCGACCGTTTGCGAATAGCGCCAGAGCGTGCCCGACCGGTAATCATGCTCGCGCGGTTGCCACGCCTTGCGCCGTTCTTCCAGCACCGTTTCGTCGACCTCGAGATCGATCGTGCCCAGGGTGGCATCGATCGCAATGATGTCCCCGTCCTCTACCAAGGCGATCGGGCCGCATTCGGCGGCTTCCGGCCCGACATGGCCGATGCAGAAGCCCCGCGTCGCGCCCGAAAAGCGCCCGTCGGTGATGAGCGCGACCTTCTCGCCCATGCCCTGACCGTAGAGCGCGGCGGTGGTTGAAAGCATTTCGCGCATCCCGGGCCCACCCTTGGGCCCTTCGTAGCGGATGACGATCACGCTCCCTTCGGCGATGTCGCGCGCCTCCACGGCGGCGAAGGCGTCCTCCTCCCGGTCGAACACGCGCGCAGGGCCGCTGAATTGCAGCCGCGCCATGCCGGCGACCTTCACGATCGCCCCGTCGGGTGCGAGCGAGCCCCTGAGGCCGACGACCCCGCCGGTTGGCGTGATCGGGTTCGAGACTTCGTAGAACACCTTCTGGTCGGGGTTCCAGGTGATCTCCTCGATGTTCTCGCCCAGCGTCCTGCCGGTCACCGTGATCGGTTCGGGATCGATGAACCCGCCGTCGAGCAGGGTCTTGAGCGCCATGTAGACCCCGCCCGCCTCGTGCATGTCCTTGGCGACATACTTCCCGCCGGGCTTGAGGTCCGCGATGTAGGGCGTCGTCTTGAAAACCTCTGCGACGTCGAACAGGTCGAAATCGATCCCCGCCTCGTTCGCCATGGCGGGCAGGTGGAGCGCCGCGTTGGTCGAGCCCCCGGTCGCCGCAACCACCCGCGCCGCGTTCATGAAGGCCGCGCGGGTGCAGATGTCGCGCGGGCGCAGCTGCTTTTCGACGAGGGTCATCACCTGCCTGCCGGCGGCGCGCGCGATTTCCTCGCGCGACTTGTAAGGAGCAGGCGCCATGTTGCTGTTGGGCAAAGATAATCCGATCGCCTCCCCGACACAGGCCATGGTGTTCGCCGTGAACTGGCCGCCGCAGGCGCCGTGGCCGGGGCAGGCGACCTTTTCGAGCGCGATCAGCTCGGTCAGCGGGCAATTGCCCGCCGCGTGCTGGCCGACCGCCTCGAACACGTCGACCACGGTCACATCCTCGCCCTTGTAGGTGCCGGGCAGGATCGATCCGCCATAGACGAAGATCGAGGGCACATTTAGCCGCAGCATCGCCATCATCATGCCCGGCAGGCTCTTGTCGCAGCCGGCGAAGCCGACCAGCGCGTCGTAGCAATGGCCGCGCACCGAAAGCTCGACCGAATCCGCGATCACCTCGCGGCTGACGAGCGAGCTTTTCATGCCCTGGTGGCCCATCGCGATCCCGTCGGTGACGGTGATCGTGTTGAAGCGGCGTGGGGTCCCTCCCCCTGCGATGACGCCCTCGCGCGCGATGTCGGCTTGCGCGTTCAATGTCGTGTTGCACGGCGCGCTGTCGTTCCCGGCGCTGACCACCCCGACGAAGGGCCGGTTGATCTCCTCCTCGGTCATGCCCATCGCATAGTAATAGGAGCGGTGCGGCGCGCGTTCCGGGCCGAGAGAGACGTGGCGGCTGGGCAGTTTCGACTTGTCGAAGCGTTCGGACATTTTCTTTCCCGTCACTGGCTGTTTCGCGCAACAGCCCCTGCCTTCAGGAAAGCGCCAGCGCAACCCTTCCCGCGACATCGGCGATGATGTCGGCCCAGCGCGATTGCCGGGAGCGGGTGGCGATGTGGTCCTGCCGGATCTCGAAGAAGCAATAGGGCCGCCCGTGCGCCTCGGCGTGGCGGTTCATCGTGGCGTTCAGTTCCGCGCCCGAATAGGGCTGGTTCTCGCCGACACGGAGCCCTTCGTCGCGCAGCAGGCGGATCGCGTGGCGCGCGGCGCGATCATCGGTGTTCCACAGCAGGGAGACGTCCCACGGGCGCTCCTCGTCGGTCGAGGCCATGCGCGGGGTGAAGGAGTGGAGCGAGAGGATCAGGTCCGGCTGCGCGGCATCGAACCATCGTTCGAGCGCGGCGTGATAGGGGCGGTGGAATCGCGCCAGGCGCGCTTCGACATCCGCGCCGACATTGCCGGGGATGACATGGCCGTCGCTCGTTTCCGGCACGACGCCCGGATGATCCTCGTCGCGGTGGAGGTCGCAGACGAGGCGGCTTACCGTGGCGAGATGGGCGGCGATGCCGCGGCGTCCGGCCATGCGCTCCGCAACCCCCGCGACGCCGATATCGAGGGCGATATGCTCCTCGAGCAATGCGGGCGCGATGCCGAGGTCGATGTCTTGGGGAACGAAGTTCGAGGCGTGGTCGGCGACGCTGACGATAACGGGCTCGCCGGGAATGCGCCGGACCTCGCCGACATGGCGATAGGGCTGGCCCTCGATCATCTGAGCTTGCCCGCGAGTTGCCACCAGCCCGGACGATCCGCCGCGATGCGCCTTGCCGCCGCATCCCGGTCCGCTTCGCTGTCGTAGAGCGCGAAACAGCTCGCGCCCGAACCGGACATTCGGGCAAGCCAGGGCGATGTGTCCTCGATCGCGTCGAGCACCTCGCGGATCACCGGGCACAGGAAAATGGCGGGGGGTTCGAGATCATTGCGCCCCTCGAAGGCGATGTGCCGCGCGGGGCCTTGGGGCAGGCCGCCGCGGTCCTTGCCATCCCCAATATTGGCCCATGCCTTGAACACGGGCCCGGTCGCGAGCGGCACGCGCGGATTAACGAGGAGGACGGGCATTCCAGCCATGTCGTTCTCGACCGGCTCCAGCTCTGTCCCGGTCCCCCGGCCGATCGCCATGTCGGAACGCACGCAGCAGGGCACGTCTGCTCCCAAAGCAGATGCGCGCTCCAGCCAGTCGTCGGGCAGGCCGTGGAGCGCCTCGACGATGCGGAACACCGCCCCCGCATCGGCCGACCCTCCGCCGAGGCCGGCCGCGACGGGAAGGTTCTTCTCGAGCGTAATGGCGAGGCCCTGCGAGCGCGGCAGCGCGGAGAGTGTGCGGGCGACGAGATTATCGGACGTTTCACTCCTCCCCCCGAGAGGGGGGAGGTCGGGAGGGGGGCTTGCTTCGGTCAGATGATCGGACGGCGGTCCCCCCACCCCCAACCCCTCCCCCGTGGGGAGGGGAGATGCATCGAGCGATCCGGCGAATTCGCCCACCACGTGCAGGCTGTCCTGCTCCGCCGGAGAGGCGCTCAGCACATCGCCCGCATCGACGAAGGCGAACAGGGTTTCAAGCTCGTGATACCCGTCCTCCCGCCGCCTGCGGACGTGCAGCGCGAGGTTGATCTTGGCGTAGGCGGTTTCGCGCATCTTAGTTCCTCCCCGCACCGGGGAGGTGGCAGTCGCTGCAAGCGACTGACGGAGGGGACTCTCCGCCGGGACTGGTGCTTGCCGCTCTGCCCCTCCACCACTTCGTGGTCCCCCTCCCCGGAAGCGGGGAGGATCACCGGCTACATATTCGGATAATTCGGCCCGCCGCCGCCTTCCGGCGTCACCCAGTTGATGTTCTGGTTGGGGTCCTTGATGTCGCAGGTCTTGCAGTGGACGCAGTTCTGCGAATTGATCACGAATTGCGGCTCCTTGCCCTCTTCCTCGACCCATTCGTAGACGCCTGCCGGGCAATAGCGTGCCGACGGGCCGCCATAGACCTCGAGCTCGCTTTCCTTCTGCAGCTCGCGATCCTTGAGCTGAAGGTGGCAGGGCTGGTCCTCGGCGTGGTTGGTGTAGCTGAAGGCGACGTTGGTGAGCTTGTCGAAGCTGATCCGGCCATCGGGCTTGGGATAGTCGATCTTGGGATACATGTCCGCGCGGCCGGTCATCTCGTGGTCGCGGTGGTGCTTCATGCTGATCGGCAGGCCGATCTTCAGCGTGCGCATCCACATGTCGATCCCCGCGATCGCGGTGCCGAGGTCGCCGCCATACTTGGCGACGGCAGGCTGCGCGTTCCGGACCTTCTTCAGCTCGTCCGCGATCCAGCTCGAACGCAGGTTGCTGTCATAATCCGAAAGCTCGGTCTTCTCGTGGCCCGCCGCGATCGCCGCGGCGATGCTTTCGGCAGCGAGCATCCCGCTCTTCATCGCGGTGTGGCTGCCCTTGATCCGCGGCACGTTGACGAAGCCTGCCGCGCAGCCGATCAGCGCGCCGCCGGGGAAGGCGAGCCTGGGCACGGACTGCCAGCCGCCCTCGTTGATCGCGCGCGCGCCATAGGCGACACGCTTGCCGCCTTCGAGATATTCGCGGATCGCCGGATGGTGCTTCCAGCGCTGGAATTCCTGGTAGGGCGATACCCAGGGGTTCTTGTAATCGAGCGCGGTGACGAAACCGATCGCCACCTGGCCGTTCGCCTGGTGGTAGAGGAAGCCCCCGCCCCAGGTGTCGCTTTCGGTAAGCGGCCAGCCCTGCGTGTGGATGACGCGGCCCGGCACGTGCTTCTTGGGATCGATGTCCCACAATTCCTTGATGCCGAGGCCATAGACCTGCGGCTGGCAATTCGCCTCGAGGTCGAACTTCGCCTTCATCCGCTTGGTCAGCGAACCGCGCGCGCCTTCGGCAAAGAGCGTGTACTTGGCGTGGATTTCCATGCCCGGCTCGTAATCGGGCTTCTTCTCGCCATTGGCATCGACGCCCATGTCCTGCGTGATCACGCCCGCGACCGCGCCGTCGTCGTCGAAGATCACGTCGGCGGCGGGAAAGCCCGGAAAAACCATCACGCCGAGCGCCTCGGCCTGTTCGCCGAGCCAGCGGGTCATGTTGCCGAGCGAGCCGGTGTAGCAGCCCTTATTGCTCATCAGCGGGGGCATGATCGCGTGCGGGAGCGAGGTCTTGCCGGATTTCGACAGCATCCAGTGCCAGTTGTCGGTCACCGGCGTTTCGGCCATCGGGCAGCCATTGTCGCGCCAGTCGGGCAGGAGTTCGTCCAATGCCTTGGGATCAATCACCGCGCCCGACAGGATGTGCGCCCCGATCTCGGAGCCTTTCTCGAGCACGATGACCTCGAGTTCCTCGTTGATCTGCTTGAGCCGGATCGCGGCGGACAGGCCGGCCGGCCCGCCCCCCACGATGACGACATCGCAAGGCATTGATTCACGTTCGCTCATGCGCTTCTCTTGTAACTCTTGTTTCCGGCTGAGCGCCCGAAGGCGCCTGGGGGTGCCCCGCCCCGATCTATCGAACTTCGGCCTCTTGCACTTGCTAACTGCCCCCCGGACAGTCAAGACCCGCATTGGACGAGAATGACCGCTGCCGACCCCGACCTTGCCCGCGAAATCGCCGCCCACCGGGCCTGGTGGGAGCTCGCCGGTGTCGATTGCGATTTCGCCGATAACGCTACGGCATGGCTGGCCGAACCGGTCGCCCCGCCGCCTGCGGGCGAGCCTGCGGCGGCGCGGGAGCGGGCCGGTGTCGCATCATCCGGGCCGGCAGTTGCGGAAAAAGCACCAGCGCCCGGCCTGCTCGGCGATTCGCCGCCGGAAACGCCGGAGGCCTTCCGTGAATGGTGGCTCGCCGCGCCCGGCCTCGATGCGATCGGCCCGCGCGGGCGCGTTCCCCCGCGCGGGCAGGCGGGTGCGGCGCTGATGGTCCTCGTGGTCCATCCCGAGGAGGGCGACGCCGGGCGCCTGCTCGCCGGGCCGCAGGGCCGCCTGCTCGATGCGATCCTCGCGGCGATGGGGATCGCGCCCGACGAGGCCTACATCGCCTCGGCCCTGCCGCGCTTCACGCCGCTGGCCGATTGCGAAGCCGAGGCCCGGCGCGGCATGGCCGAGGTCCTTTCGCACCACATCGCGCTCGCCTCCCCGCAGCGGATCGTCGCGTTTGGCACAGGACTGGCCGATCTTCTGGGACCGGACGCGAAAAAGGATTACGTGAATTTACCTGGTATTCACCATGAGCCCGGCAACGTGCCGGTGCTGTTGAGCGGGGACCTCGAAAGCCTCATGAGCATGTCGCACCTCAAGGCACAGTTCTGGCGGAGATGGATCGAATGGTCGGGCGAGCTCGTGTGACACGCGGCAGGCGGGGCAAGGCGCGGCCGGGAACCCTCGCCGCGCTCGGCGTGCTCGCGGCGCTGGCCTGGCCTGCCGGGCTCGCGGCGCAGGGCACGGGCAGCATGGTCGCGCATTACGACCGCGAAGGGAGCGGCTCCGCGGTCCTTCCCGGCGTCCTCTCGCACGAGGAGCGGGCGCATTACCGCACCCTCTTCGAAGCGATCGAGCGCGAGCAATGGGACCGCGTCGAGGCCCTTCTCGCGGCACGCGAGGGCGTGCTGCACCAGGCCGCGCTCGCCGAATACTACACCCACGCGAACAGCCCCCGGGTCAGCGCCGAACAGATCGCGCGCTGGTTCGAGCGCGGGGTCGAGCTTCCGCAGGCCGAACAGCTCGGGCGGCTCGGGGCGAAGCGCGGGCTCGAAACCCTGCCCGAACTGCCCTCCACGCAGGCGCTCAGCCGCCAGCCCGCCACCTCCAAGCGCATCCGCCCGCGCCCGATCGAGGACGGGACGATGCCGGGCACAACGAGCGCCGCGATCCTCGAGGCGATCCGCAATGACGATCCGGCGGGCGCCCACCGCCTGCTCGACGAGGTCGATTACCGCCTCAGCCCCGAAGCGCGCGCCGAATGGCGCCAGCGGGTCGCGTGGAGCTATTACATCGAGAACGACGATGCCGCCGCCCTCGCGCTGGCCGAACGGGTCGCCGAAGGCAGCGGGCCATGGGTTGCCGAAGGCGAATGGGTCGCCGGGCTCGCCGCCTGGCGGCTCGGCCACTGCGCGCTCGCGGCCGAAAGCTTCGCCGATGCGGCGCGCCTATCGACCAATGACGAGCTGACGACGGCGGCGCATTACTGGGCGCACCGCGCGCTCGTGCGCTGCCGGGCACCGGGCGAGGCGCAGCAGCATCTCGCCGCCGCGGCGCGCTATCACGAAACGCTCTACGGGATGCTCGCCGCCGATCAGCTCGCCCTGGAGCTTCCCGCAGAGGCCGCGCCGTCGGCTTTCACGAGGGACGACTGGCGCGCGCTCGAGCGGCGCAGCAACGTGCGCGTGGCGATCGCGCTGGTCGAGATCGGGCGCTACGCGCTCGCCGACGAAGTGCTGCGGCACGAGGCGCGGATCGGCCCGGCGCGCGATTATCCCGCCCTCGCCCGGCTGGCGCGCGAGCTCGGCCTGCCCTCGACCCAGTTGTTCATGGCGCACCACGCGCCCTACGGGATGCGGAGCGAGGCGGCGCTGCGCTTTCCGGTCGCCCGCTGGCAGCCGCGCACCGGCTGGCGGGTCGATCCCGCGCTCGCCTTTGCCCATGCGCTGCAGGAATCGAATTTCCGCGCCGCCGCGGTCAGCCCCGCCAATGCGCGCGGCCTGATGCAGATCATGCCCGGCACCGCGCGCGATCACGATCGCCGGCTCGAACTGGGCGCGAGCTACGCGGATCTCAACGATCCCGAGGTCAATCTCGCCTACGGCCAGCAGCATCTCGAAATGCTGCGCGACAGCGGCGCGACCGGCGGGCTGCTGCCCAAGATCATGGCCGCTTACAATGCCGGACTCACCCCGATCGACCGCTGGAACAGCGAGATCAACGACCAGGGCGACCCGCTGCTCTGGATGGAATCGATCCCCTATTGGGAAACCCGCGGCTATGTCGCGATCGTCATGCGGAACTACTGGATGTACGAGCGCGCCGCCGGCGTCCCCTCCCCCAGCAGGCGCGCGCTCGCGCAGGGGCGCTGGCCAGTCTTTCCGCACGTGGCTACGGTCCGCACCGCGAGGTACGAGCAGGCGGACTGAAAGGGACAAGACGGCATGGCGATCGACGAGGGCAGGGACTTCGTGCCGATCCGCATCGCGGTGCTCACGGTTTCCGACACGCGCACCGCCGACACCGACACCTCGGGCGACATCCTCGCCCAGCGCATCGCGGCGGCAGGCCACATTCTCACCGCCCGCGCGATCGAGCGGGATGACGCAAACCTGCTGGTGGAGCGCCTCGACGGCTGGATCGACGATCCCTCGATCGACGCGGTCATCGCTACAGGCGGCACGGGCCTCACCGGCCGCGACGTGACGCCCGAAGCGCTGGCGATGATCGAGGGCGCGCGCGAAATCCCCGGGTTCGGCGAATTGTTCCGCTGGATCAGTTTCCGCACCATCGGCACCAGCACGATCCAGTCGCGCGCCTCAGCGATCGTAGCGCGCGGGACCTACATCTTCGCCCTCCCCGGCTCGAACGGGGCGGTGAAGGACGGCTGGGACAACATCCTCGCCGAACAGCTCGACGCGCGCAACCGGCCCTGCAACTTCGTCGAACTGATGCCCCGCCTGCGCGAAAGCTGACGCGGAACAAAGCCCCGACGCCCCGGATTGGCGAGGCAAGTCACCGTCACGCGCCGGAGCCTGCTTGCTCGACCTTGCCCAGTATTCGACCACCGTTCTCGGCCTGGCTTTCGCTGCCTGCGCGGTGGTCATCGCGTTCTTCGGTTCGAAGATGGCGGGCTATGCCGACATAATCGCCGACCGGACGGGATTCGGCGAAGCGCTGATCGGTTCGGTGATGCTGGGCGCGGGGACGAGCATGCCCGGGATCGTCACCTCGATCACGACCGCGGCGAGCGGGGCGGCCGATCTGAGCGTTTCGAACGCCATGGGCGGGATCGTCGCCCAGACCATGTTCCTGGCGCTTGCCGATATCTTCTACAAGCGGGTCAATCTCGAACATGCCGGGGTGAGCGCGGTCAATCTGGGGCAGGCGACGGTGCTGATCGTGCTCATCGCGCTGCCCGTCATGGCCTGGGCCGCGCCGCCTTTCGCGATCTGGGGCGTCAACCCGCTGAGCCCGGTGCTGATCGCGGTCTACCTGATCGGCCTGCACAATGCCCATCGCATCCACCAGGAGCCGATGTGGCTGCCGAAACAGACCGACGACACGCAGGAAGACGTCGCGGATGAGGACGACAAGAGCCAATCGCTCGCCATGCTGTTCGTGCTGTTTGGCGGGCTCGTGGCGATCGTCGGCCTTGCCGGCTATGCGGTGGGCGAGATCGGCATCGCCTTGTCGGACCGGCTCGGCCTAAGCGGGGCGCTGGTCGGCTCGCTCGCCACCGCGACCGTCACGTCGCTGCCCGAACTCGTCACCACCATCGCCGCCGTGCGCAGGCGCGCGCCGCAATTGGCGATCGGCGGGATCGTGAGCGGCAACATGTTCGATTCGCTGTTCGTCGCGGCAAGCGACTTCGCCTATCGCGAGGGCAGCATCTATCACGCGATCTCGGATGCGACGCTGTTCTGGATGGGGCTGGTGATCGTGATGACGGCTGTCCTGCTGCTCGGCATGTTGCGCCGCGAACGCGAAGGGCCGGGCAAGATCGGATGGGAGTCGGTCATGCTGATCGGGTTGTGGGCGATCGGGACAGGCCTGCAGATCTACCGCGGATAGAGCCTCGACACGGCACGGCGTTCTTATTATGTTCCGATCATGCCCGATACCCAGCGCACGGCAGTCAAGGGCCGCGGAGCGGCTTCCGCCCGCACGCCCGAACGTTTCGGCCTCGCCGCGCGCGAGGCCTGCGGCAACTGGCGCGATCACGTCGCGGCCCTGGACGGACCGCCTCCCAGACTGCGCACGACCGTCACGGAGGAGCGCCCGCGCTCGATCCTCAGCTTCAACCGGTCGCCCGATGTGCCCTTCGACCGTTCGGTCAACGCCTATCGCGGCTGCGAGCACGGCTGCATCTATTGCTATGCCCGCCCGACCCATGCCTATCACGACCTGTCGCCCGGGCTCGATTTCGAAACGCGCCTGTTCGCCAAGCCCAATGCGGCGGAGCTCCTGCGCGAAACGCTGGCGAAGCCCGGCTATCGCCCCCGCCCCATCGCGATCGGCACCAACACCGACGGCTACCAGCCGATCGAGCGGGACTGGCGGATCACCCGCAGCGTGCTGGAGGTCTGCCTCGAAGCGCGCCACCCGGTGACGATCACGACCAAGTCGGACCGGGTGCTGGACGACCTCGACCTCGTCGCGCAGATGGCGCGCGAAAGGCTCGTCGCGGTGGCGATCTCGGTCACCACGCTCGATCCCGCGCTCTCCCGCAAGCTCGAACCGCGCTGCGCCGCCCCGGCCAAGCGGCTCGCCGCGCTCGCCCGGCTGGTCGAGGCGCGCGTGCCGACGCATTGCTCGGTATCGCCGATCATCCCCGCGATCACCGACGAATTCATGGAAGGCATCGTCGCGGAGGCCGGCAGGCTGGGCGTGCAGAGCGCGGGGTGGATCCCGCTGCGCCTGCCGCACGAGGTTGCGCCGCTGTTCCGCGAATGGCTCGACGTCCACTTCCCCGAACGCGCAGGCAAGGTGATGGGCATCGTCCGTTCGATCCGGGGCGGGCGAGACAATGATCCCGATTTCGGCACGCGCATGAAGCCCGAAGGCGTGTGGGCCGACCTCTTCCGCAGCCGCTTCGCCCTCGCCTGCAAGCGCGCCGGGATCGGCAAGCACCGCTTCGAACTCGACTGCTCGCGCTTCAGGCCGCCGGAGGCGGGCGGGCAGATGCGCCTGCTCTGAACGGAGCCGGGCGAGCGCCCCTTACCCGAACCCCTCGCCCGCTTCGCCCGGCGCGAACCGCACGAGGCGACTGTCCACCAGCGCCGCCGTGCGGTTGATGACGGCGTGCTGGTAATCCGGGTCCTTGATCATCGCGAAGAAGGCCCCTGCGTTCGGGTATTCGGCGACGAAACCGTCGTGCCAGGCGCGCGTCTCGGGGCCTGTCACCATGGCCTGGAAGGTCCCCCGCCACACGATCCGCCCGCCCACTCGGCGGAAGATCGGGCCGGACGTGCGCCCGTATTCTTCGTAAGCCCGGCGGCCGGTCCAGCCCTTGTCGGCGTGTTCATGCCCTTCGGGATACTCGGCCTTGTCGCGGTAGAGCAGCAGGTTGAGCATGTGGATCGGCTCGTCGCGCGGCAAGTCCTTGAAGGCCTGGAAGTTCTTCGGCGAAGGGTCGATATGGTTTTCGGTCATTTTCACGCTTCCAGCCTGTAGTCCGAGAACCGGTCGCGCAGGTCCTTCTTGGAGATCTTGCCGGTCGCGGTGTGCGGGATCTGGTCGATGAACTCGACCGCGTCGGGGAGCCACCATTTCGCGACCTGCCCGCGCAGGTGCTCGATGATCTCCTCGCCCGTGACCTCGGCTTCGGGCTTCTTGACCACGAAGAGCACCGGGCGTTCGTCCCACTTGGGATGCGGCATCCCGACGCAGGCGGCTTCGGCCACGGCGGGGTGGCCGCCGGCAGCGTTTTCGAGCTCGACCGAGCTGATCCATTCGCCCCCCGACTTGATCACGTCCTTGGTCCGGTCGGTCAGCTGGAGCGTGCCGTCGGGGTGCAGGATGCCGACATCGCCGGTGTCGAACCAGCCTTCGTTGTTGACCGCGTCCTTCTCGGCCTTGAAGTAGCGCCTTATCACCCAGGGCCCGCGGATCTGCAGCGCGCCCGCGGTCTTCCCGTCGCGCGGCAATTCGCTCGCCATGTCGTCGAGGTCGACCGTCCGCAGCTCCACCCCGAAGATCGGGCGGCCCTGCATGGCCGTCTTGCGGACCTTCTCCTCGAAACTGAGCTCGTCCCAGTCCCAGGTGGGTCCGCCGACCGTGCCGATCGGGCTGGTTTCGGTCATCCCCCAGGCGTGCTGGACGCGGGTGCCGTTCTTCATCAGCCGCTCGATCATGAACTTCGGCGCCGCCGACCCGCCGATCGTCGCGGCCTTCAAGGGCGGCAGGTCGAGCCCGTTGGCGTCGCAATACTGGAAATGGGCGAGCCACACGGTCGGCACGCCCGCGCTGTCCGTCACCTTCTCGTCGATCATCAGCTGGTGGAGCACCGCCGGGTCGTTGACCGCGGAGAACACGAACTTGATCCCGGCCATCGCGCCCGCATAGGGCAGGCCCCAACTCGCCGCGTGGAACATCGGCACGACCGGGAGCATGACCGAAGAGCCGGAGAAATTGAACGCCGCCGGCTGGAGGCCCGCGATGGCGTGCATCACGGTCGAGCGGTGTTCGTACTGCACGCCCTTGGGATTGCCGGTCGTGCCGGAGGTGTAGCAGATCATGCACGGGTCGCGCTCGTCCCCGGTGATCCATTCGAAATCGCCGTCCTCCGCCGCGATCCAGTCCTCGAAGGCGGGCGCGTTGTCGCCGGAATCGTAGCAGACGTAATGCTCGACCGTGGGCCAGCGATCGCGCATCCCGTCGACGATCGGCTGGAACGCGGCATCGTAGAGCAGTACCCGGTCCTCGGCGTGGTTGACGATGTATTCGAGCTGGTCCTCGAACAGGCGCGGGTTCACGGTGTGGAGCACCCCGCCCATCCCCGCGACGCCGTACCAGCTGACGAGATGGCGCGAATGGTTCATCGCGAGGCTCGCGACCCGTTCGCCCGGCCTGATCCCGAGCCGCTGCAGCGCCTGCGCCATCTTCAGCGCGTCGCGCCGGATCCCGGCCCAGTCGGTGCGCGTGACGCTGCCGTCGGCCCAGCGGGTCACGATCTCGCGCCCCCCGGCCTCGCGCGCGGCATGATCGATCACGCTGGTGATCCGCATGGTCCAGTCCTGCATCGCTCCGAGAACGGCCATTTTCTCTCTCCCCTGTGCTGGCGCCGGGAAGCGTGCTGCCCGGCATGAATCATGGACTTGTCATGCCTTGGGCGAATGCGAATGGCAATCGTCGGCCCTTCCGCCGGGCCTTGTCACAGCATTGCCATGGAGCGCTCCTATCCCGCACGGGTCTCACCAAGGATCGGGAGAACGATCATGACAAGAACAGCGTGGTTACTGGCGGGGTCCGCCGCAATGGTCGCCGTGCCCGCGGCGGCGCGCGACGGGGCATTCTACGTCGGCGTGGACGGGGGCATCATGCTCGAGGACCAGCTCGATGTCGACATCGACGCGGGCCGCCCGGACGGGCTGCAGGACAACGCCGCCTTCGCCGATACCAACACCGGGCTCGATGCCGACATCGTGTTCGGTTACGATTTCGGTGCATTCCGGCTCGAGGCGGAAGGCGGTTACAAGCGCGCGGGTTATGACAGCCTGACCGTGGTGAGCCCCGATCTCGTCCCGGGTGCCGATATCGCGCCGGGCACCGTCGTCCAGAACGAGAAGGATCTCTCGATCTTCAGCGGCATGGTCAACGGCATCCTCGAATACGGCAAGACGTTCCAGATCTTCGCCGGCGGCGGCGCGGGTTTCGCCAATGTCGACCTGCCGGTCGAAGTCGCGGGGGTCGGCACGGTGATCGACGATTCGACCACCGATTTCGCCTGGCAGCTGCTCGGCGGATTCCGCTTCGCGGTCACCGACAACATCGACCTCGGCGTCAAGTACCGCTATTTCGTGATCGACGAGTTCGAATTCGACAGCGCGGCCGGTGCCCCGCTCGAAGCCGACTTCCAGAGCCATTCGGTCCTCGCCAGCCTGCGCTACAATTTCGGCCGCGCGCCCGAGCCCGCGATGGCCCCCGCGCCCGAGCCGGCCGCTCCGCCGCCGCCGCCTCCTCCGCCCCCGCCCCCGCCGCCGCCGCCGCCTCCGCCGGCTCCTCCGCCGCCGCAGCCGGCGTGCAACACCGGGCCCTACATCGTGTTCTTCGACTTCGACGAATCGACGATCACCGCGGAAGCCGCCTCGATCCTCGACAGCGCGGTGACCGCCTATTCGAATTGCGGGACCGCCAACGTCATGCTCGCCGGGCACACCGACCGGGCCGGTTCGGCGACCTACAACATGGCGCTCGCCGCGCGCCGCAACGATTCGGTCCGCGAATACCTCGCCGGCCGGGGCGTGCCCGAGGCGCGCATGTCGAGCGAAGCCTTCGGCGAATCGCAGCCGCGCGTGCCCACCGCGGACGGCGTGCGCGAGGCGCAGAACCGCCGGGTCGAGATCACCTACGGACCCAATTCGGGGATGTAACGGGTCTGCCCGCCTACAGAGCGCGAAGGGGCCGGGGCTTTCCCGGCCCCTTTTTCGTGGCGGCGATCAGGCGACCAGCCGCAGCTTCGCCTTGCCCGGCAGCGGCCCGAGCGCGACGTTCTCGATCCCCGGCACCCCGGCGAGCCGTTCCGCCATTTCGGTGTGGAGCGCGAAATCCCGCCCCAGCCGGACCGACGCGTGCCCCCCGCTTTCGAGCGCGAGGCGGACCAGCACCTCGCCGCGGCCCGAACCGCCTGCTGCCTGCGCGATGACGAGCTCGGTCTTGAGCTCCTGCAGCGCCTCGAGCGTGGCGATGTCGGCCCGCAACTGCATCCGTGTCGACCCGCTCACCCAGGCCAGCGGCCGCGCCCCGCGCACGGTGAGGCGCGGGGGCTCGGCCGGATCGGGCGCGTCGAGCTCGACATCGAGCAGCAGGCATTCCCCGCTCGCCGCCCAGCGTTCGAACTGCGGGACCAGCGATTCCTCGAAGCAGGCCGAGGAAAACTGGCCCGAAAGGTCGGAGAAATCGGCGCGGATGAATTCCTTGCCCCGTTTCGTACGGGCCTTGGTCGCGTTCTCGACCATCGCCGCCATGACCGCCGAACCGCTGCCTCCCGCCTCCATCAGGCTCTGGTAGGTGCGCGCCCCGTTGGCGAGCGCGACCTCGCGGTATTGCTGGATCGGGTGGCCGGAGAAGTAGAACCCGAAATTCTCGCGCTCCTTCGCCATGCGCTCGGCCCGGCTCCACTCGGCCGCCGATGCAAGCCGCAGCGTCTCGCCCGGCGCAACCTCGCCCCCGAACAGGCCGGCCTGCCCGCTGGTGCGTTCGCGCATGGCGGCTTCGGCCACGGCGAGCAGGTGTTCGGCATTGGCATGGACCAGCGCGCGGTCGGGTTCGATCCCGTCGAGCGCGCCGGCGCAGGCGAGCGCCTCGAACTGGCGGCGGTTCATCGCACCGTGCGGGACACGCTCGCAGAAATCCTGGAGGCTCCTGAACGGACCCTTGGCCGTGCGTTCGGCGACGATCGCTTCCATCGCCTTCTCCCCGACATTGCGGATCCCGGCGAGCGCATAGCGTACCGCGTAGCCGCGCTCGGTCTGCTCGACGGTGAAGCGCGCCTCGGAGGCGTTGATGCAGGGGGGAAGGATTTCGATCCCCTCCTCCGTCCCGGGATAGCGGCGCGCGTCGTCGACGAAGACGGCGAGCTTTTCCGACTGGTGCATGTCGAAGCACATCGAGGCGGCGTAGAATTCCTCGGGGTAGTGCGCCTTGAGCCACGCGGTCTGGTAGGCGAGGAGCGCGTAGGCGGCGGCGTGGCTCTTGTTGAAGCCGTAACCGGCGAACTTGTTGATCAAGTCGAACAGCTCGTTCGCCTTGGCCTCGCCGATCCCGGACACGCGCGCGCAGCCTGCGATGAAGACGGCGCGCTGCTTGTCCATCTCGGCCTGGTTCTTCTTGCCCATCGCCCGGCGCAGCAGGTCCGCATCGCCCAGCGAATAGCCCGCGAGGATCTGCGCGGCCTGCATCACCTGTTCCTGGTAGACGAAGATGCCGTAGGTTTCCTCGAGGATCCCGGCGAGCTTTTCGTGCGGGTACTCGATCGGCTCCACGCCCGCCTTGCGCCGCCCGAACAGCGGGATGTTGTCCATCGGACCCGGGCGATAGAGCGAGACGAGCGCGATGATGTCGCCGAAATTGGTCGGCTTCACCGCTTTCAGCGTGCGCCTCATGCCTTCGGATTCGAGCTGGAACACGCCGACCGTGTTGCCGACCTGCATGAGCTCGTAGACCGCCGGATCGTCGAGCGGCAGCGCGCCGAGGTCGATGTCGATGCCGCGCAGCGCGAGCAGGTCGACCGCCTTGCGCAGCACCGACAGCGTCTTGAGCCCGAGGAAATCGAACTTGACGAGGCCCGAACTCTCGACATGCTTCATGTCGTATTGCGTCACCGGCATGTCCGAGCGCGGGTCGCGGTAGAGCGGGACGAGCTGCGACAACGGCCGGTCCCCGATCACGACGCCGGCCGCATGGGTCGAGGAATTGCGCGGCATCCCCTCCAGCTGCATGGCGAGATCGACGAGGCGCCGCACCTCGTTGTCGTTGTCGTATTCCCGCCTGAAATCGGGCGCGCCGTTGAGCGCGCGCGGCAGCGTCCAGGGATCGGTCGGATGGTTGGGGACCATCTTGCACAGCTTGTCCACCCGGCCATACCCCATCTGCAGGATGCGCCCGCAATCGCGCAGCACGGCGCGGGCCTTCAGCTTGCCGAAGGTGATGATCTGCGCGACGTGATCGTGCCCGTATTTCTTCTGGACATAGCGGATCACCTCGCCGCGCCGGGTTTCGCAGAAGTCGATGTCGAAATCGGGCATCGAGACGCGTTCGGGATTGAGGAAGCGTTCGAACAGCAGGCCCAGCCGGATCGGGTCGAGATCGGTGATGGTGAGCGCCCAGGCGACCAGCGATCCCGCCCCGGACCCGCGCCCCGGCCCGACCGGGATGCCCTGCTCCTTCGCCCACTTGATGAAATCGGCGACGATCAGGAAATAGCCCGGAAAGCCCATCCTGACGATGATGCCGATCTCGTAGTCGAGCCGCTCGAAATAGGCCCTGCGCTCCTCCTCCGGCAATGCGCCGTAGGGCGCCAGACGCGCCTCCAGCCCCCGGCGCGAATCCTCCGCCAGCATCCGCGCCTCGCCTTCGAGGTCGCCCGCAAGGCTCGGCAGGATCGGCGCGCGGTCGGGCGGGGCGCAGGCGCAGCGCTGCGCGATGACGAGCGTGTTGGCGGTCGCCTCGGGCAGGTCGGCGAAAAGCTCGGCCATCATCCGGTCGGACTTGACGAAGGCCTGCGGGTTGGAATGCGGGCGGTCCTCGGCCTCGATCTGCGAGGAATGGGCAATGCACAGCATGGCGTCATGCGCCTTGTGCATGTGCGGCTCGGCGAAGTTCGCCGGGTTGGTCGCGACCAGCGGCAGCTCGCGGGCATAGGCGAGGTCGATCAGCGCCTCCTCGGCAGCCTCGCAGACGGGATCGCCGTGGCGCGCGATCTCGATGTAGAGCCGGCCCGGGAACAGCCGGTCGAGCCGGTCGCACAGCGCCCTTGCCGCCCTGTCCTGCCCTTCGGCGAGCAGCCGCGTCAGCGCCCCCTCGCCCGCCCCGGTGAGCGCGATCAGCCCGTCGGTCCGCCCTTCGAGGTCGGCGAGCGTCACGTGCGGGTCGAATTCGGTCGGCCGGTCGAGATGCGCCTTGCTGACGAGGTGGCACAGGTTGTCGTAACCGCGCTCGTCCTGCGCGAAGAGGGGGAGGTAGTCGATCGGGATCGTGTTCGATCCGATCGCGCCCTGGCTGGCCGCGCCCGACGGCCCTTCGCGCGCGACGCCGAGCAGCGTCCCGATGATCGGCTGCACGCCCTCCCCCCGGCAGGCAGCGGCGAACATGACCGCGCCGTAGAGCCCGTCGCGGTCGCAGATCGCGATGGCGGGAAAGCCGCGCTCCTTCGCCAGTTTGGCGATGTTCTTGGGATCGATCGCCCCTTCGAGCATCGAATAGGACGAAAGCACGCGCAGGGGGACGAAGGGAGCGAAAGCCATCGGCGCAATCTAGGAAATCGTCGCGGATTCGGTAAGCGTCCCGCGGCCCGACTTCTCCACAGCTCAGAGCAGCTTTTCGATGTCCTTCGCGATGCCTGCGGGGGTGTCCTGCGGGCCGTAACGCTTCACCACCCTGCCCTCGCGGTCGATCAGGAACTTGGTGAAGTTCCACTTGATCGAGGTCGAACCCATCAGTCCCTTGGCCTGTTTCTTCATCCAGTCGAACAGCGGGGACGCGGCGGGGCCGTTCACGTCCACCTTCGCCATCAGCGGGAAGGAGACGCCGTAATTGACCCGGCAGAACTGCGCGATCTCGTCGGCACTGCCCGGTTCCTGCGCGCCGAACTGGTTGCAGGGAAAGGCGAGAACCTCGAAATCGCGGTCCCTGAAGCGCTGGTAGAGCGCCTCGAGCCCGTCATATTGCGGGGTGAAACCGCATTTCGACGCCGTGTTGACGACGAGCAGGACCTTGCCCTGCTTGCTTGCAAGATCGAGCTGCTCGCCGCGATTGGTGGTGACGGTGAAATCGGCAATCGTGGTCATGGATGATCCCCTGCTGCGATGGGCGCTCCCCTTGCTCCGCCAGCGGGGCAGCCCAAGTCAAGCCGGGATCGCGCCGCGCATCACCCGCGAAAGGGGAAATCGGCGTGCTTGCTCAGCTCGACCGCCTCCGCGGCCGAATATTCGCGGTCGCCCGCCCTTTCGATGACGTAGCGGTCGCGCTCCCCGTCGGGCAGGGAGACGATGTGGCGGATCATCTCGGCGAAGGTGCCGCGGCGGATCGCCTTGGTCCCGTCGAGAATGCCGTCCCGTCGGCGGCCGATTGCAGGACGGCGCGGTCCTCCCACGCGGTCTCGCCGCTCTTTTCGGGCGTGCCCTCGAATGTGCTGGGATGGTCTGACATGGTCGCTCCTCCTTCATGCGATCAATGAGCAGGAGCGATTTCGGGTCCGGCCCTATTCGAGATGGCCTTCCCTCAGCCGCACCACCCGGTCCATCCGCGCGGCGAGCCGCTCGTTGTGGGTCGCCACCAGCGCCGCGCTGCCCTCCCCCCGCACGAGGTCGAGGAACTGCGCCAGCACGGTGTCGGCGGTAGCCTCGTCGAGATTGCCGGTCGGCTCGTCCGCCAGAACCAGCGTGGGCCGGTTGGCGAGCGCGCGGGCGACCGCGACACGCTGCTGCTCGCCGCCCGAAAGCTGGCTCGGGCGGTGGGTCAGGCGATGTTCGAGCCCGAGCGCACCCAGCAGGCTGTCGGCGCGTTCCTCCGCCCCGGCGCGGCTGGCCCCGGCGATCATCTGGGGCATGATGACATTCTCGCGCGCATCGAAATCGGGCAGCAGGTGGTGGAACTGGTAGACGAAGCCGAGATGTTCGCGCCGCAGCTTGGTCCGCCCGTCGGTCGGCAATTTCTCGGCCTGCTGCCCGGCGATGCCGATCGAGCCCGAAAAGCCCCCTTCGAGCAGGCCCACCGCCTGCAGCATGGTCGACTTGCCCGAACCCGACGGGCCGAGCAGCGCGACGATCTCGCCCGGCATGATGTCGAGATCGACGCCGCGCAGCACGTCGATGCGCTGGCCGCCCTGCTCGAAACTGCGCGTAAGACCGCGCAGCGAGACGATCGGCGCGGCCTCGTTGCCCCTATTCATAGCGCAGCACCTGCACCGGATCGGTGTTCGCCGCCTTCAACGCGGGATAGAGCGTCGCCAGAAAGCTCAGCACCAGCGCGAGCGCGGTGATCGCGGCGATCTCCACCGGATCGGCCCGCGCGGGCATGGTCGAGAGGAAACGCACCTCCGGGTCCCACAATTCCTGACCCGTGACGAAGGCGATGGCCTGCACGATCTGTTCGCGGAACAGCAGGACCACGGCGCCCAGCAGCAGCCCGGCAATTGTCCCGATCGCGCCGATCGTCGTGCCGGTGGTGACGAAGATCTTGAGCAGGCTGCGCCGCGTCGCCCCCATCGTGCGCATGATCGCGATGTCGCGCGTCTTGGCGCGGACCAGCATGACGAGGCTCGACAGGATGTTGAAAGCGGCCACCAGGACCATGAAACTTAATGCAAAACCCATCGCCGCGCGTTCCACCTGGAGCGCCTCGAACAGGGCGGCGTTGATCGTCTTCCAGTCGGCGATCACCGCCCGGCCCGCGAGCTTTTCGCGCACCGGCGCGAGGATTTCGCCGACCCGGTCCGCGTTTTCGACCGTCACCTCGATCATGCCGATACTCTCGTCCATCAGCAGCAGCGTCTGCGCGTCGGGTATCGGCATGATGATGAACTTCTCGTCGTAGTCGTAGACGCCCACCTCGAAGATCGCCCCGATCTCGTAGGGGACCTGCCGGATCGAGGTGCCGAAGGGCGTCGAGCGGCCCTGCGGGTTGATGATCGTGATCGTGTCGCCCACCCGCGCGCCGATGTTCTGCGCGAGCCGCGAGCCGATCGCGATCACGCCGGCATCGGGGGCAAGCGCCTCGATCTCGCCCGCGACGACCTGGTCGCCCAGTTCCGCGATGTCCTCGTCGGTCTGCCCGCGCACCAGGATCGCGACCGTGCGCCCGTTGTAGCTGACCAGCAGCGGCTGTTCGATCAGCGGGCTGGCGTTCACCACGCCGTCGGTTTCGCGCACGTCCGCAAGCACGTTTTCCCAGTCGTCGAGCTGGCCGCCATAGGCCTGCACGATCGCATGGCCGTTCAGCCCCACGATCTTGTCGAGCAATTCGCCGCGAAACCCGTTCATCACGCTCATCACGATCACCAGCATCGCGACCGATAGCATCACCACCCCGACCGAAATCCCCGCGACCAGCGCGATGAACGCCTCGCCCTTGCCGGGCCAGAGGTAACGTTTGGAAATCATCCATTCGAACGGGGAAAGCATGACGGGTGAGGTATCTCGCGGGTGAATGCTGAACGCTGGCTGCAGGCGCTGGCTGTAGGCGCTGCCCCCTTGCCCGGCAATGGTGCGCGGCGCAATGCCGGTCCCGCCCGCGGGGCGTGTCATCCGGCCGCCGCGAAAAAGCGGGGCACGAAGCGCGCACGCGCCCTTGTAATCCGGCGGTAACATCGCCATTGGGGGGGCGACGGTCGGGGGGCAGCTCAGCGGGTTCGAACACCATGACCAATTCATCGCCGAAAAGCGAGACTCCCGGGCGCACCCGGGACCGCCTCGACGCGAATCTCACCCACCCCTTTCTCGACGCGGACGGCGACAAGCTGCGCGAGGAATGCGGCGTGTTCGGCGCGATCAACGCGGCCGACGCCTCGGCCGCGACCGCACTGGGCCTCCACGCGCTCCAGCACCGCGGCCAGGAAGCGGTCGGGATCACCAGTTTCGACGGGCGCGAATTCTACTCGCGCCGCGGGCTCGGCCACGTGGCGGAGAATTTCTCCTCCTCCGAGGCGATCGGCGAATTGCCCGGCCACATGGCGGCGGGCCACGTGCGCTATTCGACCACCGGCGGAGCGGGCCTCAGGAACGTGCAGCCGCTCTATGCCGAACTCGCCAGCGGCGGTTTCGCGGTCGCGCACAACGGCAACATCTCGAATTCGCAGGCCCTGCGCGCCGATCTCGTCTCCAAGGGTTCGATCTTCCAGTCCACTTCCGACACCGAGGTCATCATCCACCTCGTCGCGACCTCGCGCTATCCCACCACCGCCGACCGGCTGATCGATGCCCTGCGCCTCGTCGAAGGCGCCTATGCGCTGATCGTGATGACGCCCGAGGGCATGATCGCCTGCCGCGACCCGCTCGGCATCCGGCCGCTCGTGATGGGCCGGATGGGCGATGCGATCCTGTTTGCAAGCGAATCGGTCGCCTTCGATGTCGTGGGCGCGGAACTGATCCGCGAGGTCGAGCCGGGCGAAATGCTCCAGGTCGGCTTCGACGGGGAAATCCGCAGCGTGCGCCCGTTCGGCTCGCCCCCGGCGCGGCCCTGCATCTTCGAACACGTCTATTTCAGCCGTCCCGACAGCTATTTCGCCGGGCGCAGCGTCTACGAGGCGAGGAAGGCGATCGGCACGCAGCTCGCGATCGAGGCACCGTGCGACGTCGATCTCGTCGTGCCCGTGCCCGACAGCGGCGTGCCCGCCGCGATCGGCTATGCCCAGCAATCGGGCATCCCCTTCGAACTCGGCATCATCCGCTCGCACTATGTCGGGCGGACCTTCATCCAGCCGTCGGACAGCGCGCGCCATTCCGGGGTCAAGCGCAAGCACAACGCCAATCGCGGCCTGGTGGCGGGCAAGCGGATCGTGCTGATCGACGATTCGATCGTGCGCGGCACCACCAGCATGAAGATCGTCGAGATGATGCGCGAGGCCGGCGCGCGCGAGGTCCATTTCCGGGTCGCCAGCCCGCCGACGGCGCATTCGTGCTTCTATGGCGTCGATACGCCCGAACGCTCGAAACTGCTCGCCGCCCGGCTCGAGCTCGAGCCGATGCGCGAATTCATCAAGGCCGACAGCCTCGCCTTCATCTCGATCGACGGGCTCTATCGCGCGGTCGGGCAGAAGGACCGCGACAAGGCCTGCCCGCAATTCTGCGACGCCTGCTTCACCGGCGAATATCCGACCTCGCTCACCGATTTCCGCATGAGCGAACAGCGCGCGGCGCAGCTTCCCTTTGCCGATCCCAAGGCGGCCTGATAGGCGCATCGCCCCAGCTCGATTCCGAGGCAGCGAAACACCATGACCGACGCCAAGCCACTCGCGGGAAAGACCGCACTCGTCACCGGCGCAAGCCGCGGCATCGGGGCCGCGACCGCGCAAGCGCTCGCCGAGGCGGGGGCGCACGTGATCCTCGTCGCGCGGCGGGTGAAGGCGCTCGAAGAGGTCGAGGACGCGATCCATGCGGCCGGCGGCACCTCCACCATCGCGCCGCTCGACCTTACCGAAGCGGACAGCGTCGCGCGGCTCGCCGGGGCCATCGCCGGGCGCTGGGACACGATGGATATCCTCGTCCTGTCAGCGGCTTACCTGCCGGACCTCACACCGCTTTCGCAGGTCGATCCCAAGCAGTTCAACCAGGCGATCATGACCAACCTCGTCGCGACGCAGGCCCTGCTTGCCGCCTTCGATCCCCTGCTGCGGAAAGCCCCCGGCGCGCGCGTCGTCGGGCTGACCAGCAGCGTCGGGGCGGAGCCGCGCCCGTTCTGGGGCGCCTATGCCGCGACCAAGGCGGCGTTCGACAACCTCATTCTCACCTATGGCGCGGAGGTCGAGCGGCTGAGCCCGGTGCGCGTCGCCGTGCTCGATCCGGGCGCGACCCGGACCGAAATGCGCGCCCGCGCCTATCCGGGCGAGGATCCCGCGAGCGTCAAGCCGCCCGAGACGGTCGCGGCGCGAATCACCGCGCTGGTGCAGGAGGATTTCCCCTCCGGCCACCGCGAAAGGGTCGATTGATCGGCCCTGCCGACAGGTCTCGCCACCCTGGCGGCACGGCCTGTCGTCATGCAACGCGGCTTGCCGTCGCATTAACCAATCCGTGAAATGTCGCGTTAAGCCTCATAGGTGAATGTCTTTTTCCGGGCCCAGCAGCAAGAATCCGCGGCTTACTGGACAAGGTTCACGACAAATGCCCCTCGATACCGATCGCTATCGCCTCGCCGCGCAGGAAGACCGCTGCGGCCAGCGCACCAAGCTCACCATTCCCGCGACGCTCCGCGCGTCGGGCGGCCGCGCCTTCCAGAGCGTGGTCCACGACCTGTCCATCTCGGGCTTCTCGGCGGCCTCGATCAACCGGATGCACGAAGGCCAGGTCTGCTGGCTCACCCTGCCCGGCCTCGAATCGCTCCAGGCCGAGGTCGTGTGGTGGGACAACTGCATCGTCGGCTGCGCCTTCTCGGAACTGCTCAGCCCGATCGTGCACGACAACATCCTGCAGCGTTACAGCAACACCGGCGTCTATCGCCCGATGGCCTGAAACATCCGCGCGGGACGCAAGGCGGGGCGCGCTGCCCCGCCCGCGTTTCACTGCGCCGCGGCGAGCCGGGTGATGAGGTCCGACCATTCGCCGCGATAGGCGCCGGTCGCCGTCGGCCAGTTGCTGACGATCGCGACGACGAGCTTGCGGTCCGGGATGATCGTGATCGACTGGCCGAAAATGCCCTGCGCGCCGAAACTGCCGCCGGGATAGGTCCACCACTGGTAGCCGTAACCGAAGCCGCCGTTCTCGAAGTCGACCAGGCGAGCCCCCGCCTCGGCGAACCAGTCCTCGGGCACGACCTGCCTGCCGGAGACGCCCTTCCCGCCCTCGAGCACGAACTGGCCCATGCGGGCATAGTCCGACAGGCGCAGCGAAAGGCAGCAGCCCCCGATATTGCCGCCGAGCGGGGTCGTCATCCAGAACATGGGGCCGGCAAAGCCCGCCGGCTCGACGATCTTTTCCTGCGCGTATTCGGCGAGCGGGAGGCCGACCGCGTTTTCGACGAGCATTCCCAGAAGGTTCGTCTCGCCGGTCTTGTAGACGAATTTCGTCCCCGGTTCGGCCTCGCGCTCGAGCTCCTGCATCTGGATCAGCGCGCCTTCCGGCCCGTATTCGACGATATAATCGTTCATCCGGGCGACGTCGGAATCGGGATCGGTGTAATCCTCGTTCCACTTGGCCCCGCTGGTCATGGTCGCGACCTGGCGCACGGTCACGCCGTCATAGGCCGTTCCGGCGAATTCGGGAATGTAATCGGTCACCTGATCGTCGAGGCTGGCGATGAAGCCGTCCCGCACCGCCGCGCCGAGCAGGGTCGAGGTGAAGCTCTTGGCGACCGAAAAGCTCGTCCAGCGGTCCTGCGGGGAGAGCCCGAGCCCGTATTCCTCGAACCGCACGCGCCCGTCCTCGAGCACCATCACGCCCGCAGCGGAGCTTTTCTCCATCAGGGCGCGCATCTCGGCGGCGAAAGCGGGCGGGAGCGGTTCGCCCCGCGGCAGGTCGCGCGGGGTCGAGGCAGCGGGAACCTCGTGCCCGGGGAACCAGTCCTCCATCGCGCGGAAACGGGCGGAACGCTGTTCGTCGTCCCAGAACAGCACCTGCAGTTCCGCCGGGTCGCGCTCCGGCGGGGTGACGAGTTCGACCTCGCCAAACGCCGGGGCCGCGCTCGCCATCGGGGCGTCGGCGCCGCCGAGCGTGCCCGTGCAGGCCGCGGTCCCGGCAAGGCAGGCGGCAAGGAAGGCGCCAAGCGCGCCGCGTTCGATGGTCATGTCGGTCGTCCCCTCTCGGTCGAATTTCGCAGAGGGTCTTACCCCCCGTCCCGCGCCGGAGGCAAGCGCGCGCGGGGCCGCTATTCGCCGTTCATCGCCCTGTAGGCGGACAGCGCCCGCTCGCGTCCGGCCTTGTGGGCGATGATCTTGCGCGGATAGCCCTTTGGACGGCAGCCATGCGCCTCGGGATCGTGGATCGCCGGGGCGTCGAGCCCGGCGAGTTCGGGCACGTAACGGCGGATGTAGCCCGCCGCGTCGAACTTTTCGGACTGGGTGAGCGGGGCCATGATCCGCACGAACATATTGGAGTCGACGCCGGTGCCCGAATTCCACTGCCAGTTGACCGAGTTCGAGCCATAATCGCCATCGACGAGGCAGTCCCAGAACCACTTTTCGCCCTCGCGCCAGTCGATCAGCAGGTGCTTGATGAGGAAGCTCGCGGTGATCATCCGCACGCGGTTGTGCATCCAGCCGATCTGGTAAAGCTGGCGCATCCCGGCATCGACGATGGGGTAGCCGGTCCTGCCCTCCTGCCACGCCTCGAGGTCGCGCGCGGCGTCCTCGTCCTTCGCCGGGTCGCGCCAGCGAAACGCGTCGTATTCCTCGCGGTAATTGCGGCTGCCATAGGCGGGGAACCGGCAGATGACGTTCTGCGCGTAGTCGCGCCAGACCAGCTCGCTCTCGAAGCTCCGCCAGCCTTCCGAACGGTGGTGTTTCAGCGCGTGCCACACCTGCACCGGGGTGATCTCGCCGTGGTGGAGATGGGGCGACAGGCGCGAGGAGCCGTCGATGCTCGGCAGGTTGCGCCTCGCCTCGTAGTCGCCGACGCAGGCGTCCCATTCGGCGAGCCGTTCGTGCGCGGCCTCCTCGCCCACGCTCCAGAAGGCGGCGATCCCGCCCGACCAGTCGGGTTTCGTCGGGAGCAGCTTCCAGTCGGACAGATCGTCGCTGGCGGGCCATTCGTCGGGCGAGGACAGCGTTTCGGGCTCGGGCACCGCGTCGCGCGGGGGCAATTGCGCGCGCAGGGCTTTGTAGAATGGCGTGTAGATCTTGTAGGGCTCGCCCGACCCCGTCGTCACGTGGCCCGCCGGGAACAGGTAATTGCCGTCGTGGAGCGTCAGGTCGAGCTTTTCGGCGAGGGCGCCTTGCGCCTTCCTCCACCACGGCTCGTAATGCCGTTTCGCGTGGACGGAGCGCGTTCCGAGCGCGTCGGCGACCTTGCACAATTCCTCGACCGCGTCCCCGCGCCTCAGGACGATCCGTGCGTTGCGCTTGCCGAAGCTCCGCGACAGGCTCTCGATCGAATGGTGCAGCCACCAGCGCGAGGCCCCGCCCATCGCGTGGTGCCCCGCCGCCGCATCGTCGAGCACGTAGACCGCGCAGACGGGACCCTTGCGGGCGGCTTCGTAAAGGGCGGGATTGTCGGCCATGCGCAAATCGCGCCGCAGCCAGACGATCTGGACGTCACTCATGCCGGCAAGAGCGCATCAGGGCGCGGGGAGTTCCTCACATTTGTGAGCGGGCAATCTCACGCTGAACCGGTCGCGCGCGCGCGGGTCGTAATACCGCGCATCGCGCAGGATGACCGAACCGTCCTCGGCCCGTTCGGCAAAGGGCGCGCGCGACCAGAACAGGAAGGCGCGCGCCTCCTGCGATGCCTCGGCAGCATCGGCGGGGATCCGGCACACCGGCGCGAGCGGCGCGTGATAGCCATTGCCGAAGGCTTCTCCTTCCCATTCGCTCGAATACCAGCGCCCGTCCTCGGTCCGGATGATCCGTTCGCGCTGCCAGAAGAACAGCGGCACGGGCGAAGCGATCGCGATCTCCGGCTCGGGATCGTAAAGCTTGGCCTTGTGATAGGCCACATAGTCCGAAACCAGCCCGTTGAAGGCGACGTAGAGCAGCATCAGAGCCAGCGCGATCTGCGCGGTCAGAGTCGCGCGCTCCGCCCCCTCGCGCGTCTCGATCCGGCGCGAACGCCACAGCGACACCCCAAGCAGCGCCCACAGCCAGACATCGACGATGAACAGCGTGTCGCCATAGAACCATGCGCTCGAAAACGGTTCGAACAGGCGGATGCCGTAGACATTGAGCCAGTCGAGCGCCGGGTGGGTCAGGCAGGCGATCAGCGAAAGGGCGTAAAGCCACCCGAAATCGACCGGCGCGCGGGCCTCGGGCCGGGTGCCGCGCCTGTCCTGCCAGCGGTCGAAGGCCCACAGCGCGGCGGCGAGCAGGAAGGGCAGCACCACCCAGGCGACCGGTCCATGGGTGATCCCGCGCCGGAACCCGAGATGCTCCGCCCCGTCGAGCCAGAAGAAGCACGCCGCGTCCACATCCGGCAGGTTCGCCCCGATCACGAGCGCCGGCATGGCGAGCCCGGTCTGGCGCTTGAGCCCCGCCTGCCCGATCAGCGCGCCGACGAGGCTGTGGGTGATGTTGTCCATGCCGCCCCCTTGCGCCCTAGGCCCGGGTCCCGCTTTCGAACTCGCTCCGGGCGAGCGGCGTCGCGGCGGTCGTCCCGGCAAGATAGCCGCCCAGCACGGTGAAAGGCGTCGCCAGCCACTCGGTGAAGGCGATCATGCCGAGCAGCATCAGCAGCAGGCCGAAGACCAGCTTCGACAGGGCCAGCGCGACGACGATCCGGCGCTTGACGCTGGCCGGCGCATCGGGCGGATCGAACCGCCGCTCGATCGCCCCGCGCGATGCGAAACCGGCGATCGCGCCCGCGGCGATGCCGAATATCGCGGTCTGGACCTGGTTCGCGAGCGGCAGGAAATAGGCCGCCAACATCGCGCTCGGCGCAAAGAGCAGAGGCAGCCGCGTGCGGGTCCTGACCGAATATTTCATGCGCTGTTCCGCGTTCCTTTCCGCAAATGGTTCGGGCGGCTTCATGGCAGTGGAAATGCGCCTCGCTCCCGCCTATCACGCACCTGTCACGCAGGGACACAACAGGGAGAGAGACCACCATGGACCAAGCCGCCCCTTTCGTCAGGCCCGACATGCAGGCCTTCCTCGATGCGCTCGCCGCCATGGAGGGACCGGCCATCACCGACATGACCCTCGAGGAAGCGCGCGCAAGTTACGTGGCCCTTCATGCCATGGCAGACAAGCCCGCGCGCGAACTTGCCGTGATCCGCGACCTTGCCTGCCCGGGTCCGGCGGGGGACATTCCGCTCAGGCTCTATGACGCCCGTGAAGCCCGCGAACCCGGCCCGGTGGTGTGCTTCTTCCACGGCGGCGGCTTCGTCATCGGCGACCTCGAGACGCATCACGCGCTGTGCACCGAACTCGCCCACCTGCTCGACCTGCCGGTGGTCGCCACGCACTACCGCCGCGCGCCCGAAGCGCCGTTTCCCGCCGCGATCGAGGATTGCGAGGCCGCCGCGCGCTGGATCGCGGGCAATCCGGGGGAACTCGCCCGCGAGGCGACGGGGCTGGTGACGATCGGCGACAGCGCCGGGGGCAATGCCACGGTCGTCGTCACCCAGCTGCTCGGCCAGGACCCGGCCGCGGTGCCGGTGGTCCTGCAGGTGCCGATCTTCCCGCTGGTCGCCGATGCCGAAGGCTCGGCCAGCATGGCGGATTTTTCCGAAGGCTTCGTCCTCACCGCCGAGACCATGGGCTTCTTCGATGCCGCATACGGCGCCGACCGTTCGGACCCGCGCGGCTTTCCGATCCTCGGCGATCATTCCAGCGCGCCGGCGACGATCGTCGTCACCGCCAGCCTCGATCCGATCCGCGATTCGGGCCGGGAATACGCCAAGGCGCTGGTCGATGCGGGGCGCGATTGCCTGTTCCTCGAAATGCGGGGCGTCACCCATTCCTTCACCAACCTGCGCCAGGCCGTGCCCAGCACGCAGGCCGACCTCGAAAAGGTCGTCGCGGCGATGAAATTCATGCTGGCGGCCTGACCCATGACGAGCGCTACGCCGCACGACCTGCCCTATCGCCCCTGCGCGGGCTTCATGCTGCTCAACGCCGAGAACCTCGTCTTCGTCGGCCAGCGGATCGAGACCCGCGCGCACGGGACCTGGCAGATGCCGCAGGGCGGGATCGATCCGGGCGAGGACAAGCAGGCGGCGGCGCTGCGCGAACTGGGCGAGGAAACCGGCATCACCCCCGACCTCGTCGAGGTCATCGCCCCCGCCTCGAAACCGCTGCGCTACGACCTGCCGCCCGAACTGCTGGGCAAGGTGTGGAAGGGAAAATATCGCGGGCAGGAACAGCACTGGTTCCTCGGCCGCTTCCTGGGGAGCGAGGACGACATCGACCTCGAGGCGCACGACCCGCCCGAATTCAACGCCTATCGCTGGATCGAACCCGACCGGCTGCCCGAGCTGATCATCCCGTTCAAGCGGCAGGTCTATCGCGAGATCCTCGAGGAATTCCGCAGCCACATCCCGCGCTAGAAACGAAAGACGATCGAATCGCGGTCGTCTTTCGCCCGCGCCGCCCTGAAGCTTTCCATCGCCTCGACCCGGTCGAACCACCTCGCCGTGTTGGGAAAGCCGTGCTCGAACGCGCCTTTTTCGCGGGCGGCGAACATCGGATAGACCAGCGTGATGTCGGCCGCGGTGAGGTTGTCGCCCCCGAAAAAGGGCTTTTCGGCAAGGTCCCGTTCCATCAGGGCGAACAGCGCGTCGAGCCGCGGGTTCACGAAGAGCTTTCGCACCTGCCCGAAAATCGCCTTCAGCAGCGCGCCGATCGGCCACGGCGTCCGGCTTTCGAGCAGGGTCAGCACCATCGCCACGCCCTGGATGCTCATCAGCGAACCCTGCGCGGCGTGGAACCAGAACAGGTGTCGCGGGCGGTCGGGATGGCCCGGGCCAGGGCGCAGCGGGCTGTCGGGATACGCATCGAGCACGTGGTCGATGATCGCATTGCTTTCGGCCAGGACGAGGTCGCCATCGGTCACGACGGGCGCGGTGCCGAGCGGCGAGAGGGCCTTGTAATCGTCGGGCACGAGATTCGTTTCCGGATCGCGCCGATAGGTCTTCAGCTCGTATTGCGCGCCCAGTTCCTCGAGCAGCCAGAGGATGCGGAAGCTCTGCGAATATTCGAGATGGTGCAGCGTCAGCATGGGGCCGCCGCGTCAGTGCGAGGCGGTCTTGCCCTCTGCCGTGTCGACAGCGAGCCGCCGGGCGGTCGCCCCGGTCGCGATGGTCGAGCGCAGCGCCACGGTTTCGGGGCAGGAATCGCCGCACATCGATTGCAGCCGGGCAAGGTTGCGTTTCGCCTTTTCGATCGCGCCCTTTTCGACCAGCGCCGCGCCTTCGCCCGCAATGGCGGCGAAATTGTCGGGATCGCGGGCCAGCGCCTCGCGGTAATAGCGGATCGCCTTGCCCTGCAGCCCGTTTTCGCGCGCGGCCTCGGCCAGGCTGACGAAGATCGGGGTATGGCCGGGATCGACCGCCAGCGCCGCCTCGAAGGCGTCGATCGCGCCCTGCGTGTCGCCCGCCGCGAGCGAGGCCTCGCCCTGTTTGATCAGCGCTTCGGCCCGCACGTCCGGTTCGCGTTCCTGCGCGCTCGTCACGCTTGCCGTGGTGGCGAGGAAGAGCGAAAGGGCGGCGGCAGCGGGCGCGAAACGCATGAACAGCTCCTTGATCTCAGCAAGCCGGGAGGCAGCAGGCTCAGCCATAAGGCATATGGCTAACACGGACGCGCGAGAATGGCGATAAAAAACCCGTCCGTGCCGTCGCGCAGCGGTTCGAGCCGCCAGCCCTCGCCCCGCGCCGTGCCGAGCGGAAGGTTAACGGGGCGCGCGGCGAAACCCTCGTGGCGGGAAAGAAACGCGCAAGCGCGCTGCGCCCCCTCCTCGTCGAGCAGCGAGCAGGTGACGAACACGATCCGCCCGCCCGGCTTCACCAGCGCGGCGGCGATGTCGAGCAGGCGGTCCTGCAGCGCCGCATAGCCCCGGAGCGCGCGCGGGGTGAGCCGCCATTTGGCCTCGGGCTTGCGCCGCCACGTGCCCGTCCCCGAACAGGGCGCATCGACGAGGACGAGGTCCGCCTTCCCCGCGACATCGCCCAGCGCCTCGCGCTCGCGGCCGGGATCGAGCAGGCGCGGCTCGATCAGCCCCGCCCCGGCGCGTGCCGCCCGCGGGGCGAGGTTGCCGAGCCGCCGCTTGTCGGTGTCGCAGGCGATCAGGCGCCCCGCGTTCTCCATCGCGGCGGCGAGCGCGAGCGACTTGCCGCCCGCCCCCGCGCACAGGTCCACCACCATTTCCCCCGGGCGCGCGGCGGCGGCGAGGCAGGCGAGCTGGCTGCCGTGATCCTGCACCTCGACGAGACCCTGCGCGTAGGCTTCCCATTCCTCGGCCCGCGTGCCGGAGGCAAAGCGCAGGCCCTGCGGCGCGGCGAGGGGTTCGCCCGGTTCGGGAAGGTCGAGCGAGGCGCGGTCGGTCCTGAGCGTGTTGACCCGCAGGTCGAGCGGCGCGCGGCCCATCAGCGCCGCGGCCGCCTCGCCCGCGACGCCCGACCGCGCGAGCGCCGCCACCAGCCAGTCGGGCGCGAGGCCGGGCCGGGCCTCGATCGCGCCATTGTCGGTCAGGGGTGCTTCGATCGGGGCGGGGCCGTGGGGCGACCCGTCGAACAGATCGAGCAGGTGATGGTGGGCCGGGTCCGCCCGGCCATAGGCGAGCATGGCATCGCGGCCATTGCCGGGCACCGGGCCGAGCGCGCGGATCGCCCCGTAGACGAGTTCGCGCACCGCCCGGCGGTCCTTCGACCCGGCATAGCGGCGCGCGCGGAAATAGTCGGCAAGGATGCGGTCGGCGGGCGCGCCCTCGGCTTTCGCCGCGTCGATCACGGCGTCGAGCACCTCGATCGCGGCCTGCACGCGCGCGGCGGGGGTCATGCGAAAGCACCCTCCTCCCCCGGAGGAGGGGGGCCGGGGGTGGTGGCAGCGGCGCGAACGCGCCGCGATGCCTGCGGCAGCGAAACCACCCCTCGGTCCCCTATGCCTGTCCCGGCGCAGGCCGGGATGAAAGGGAGGGGAGGAAAAGGCCTAGCGCGTCGGATAGTTCGGCGCCTCGCGCGTGATGGCGACATCGTGGACGTGGCTTTCCGAAAGGCCGGCATTGGTGATCCGCACGAATTGCGCGCGCTCCTGCAGGTCCGCGATCGTCGCCGAGCCGGTATAGCCCATCGCCGCCTTGATCCCGCCAACGAGCTGGTGGATCACGTCGGCCGCCGGACCCTTGAAGGGAACCTGCCCCTCGATCCCCTCGGGCACGAGCTTCATCGCAGAAACGTCCTGCTGGAAATAGCGGTCCGCGCTGCCGCGCGCCATCGCGCTGACCGAACCCATGCCGCGATAGGCCTTGTAGGAGCGGCCCTGGTACAGGAACACCTCGCCCGGGCTTTCGGTCGTGCCGGCCAGCATAGATCCGATCATCACCGTGCTCGCACCCGCGGCCAGCGCCTTGGCGATGTCGCCGCTGGTGCGAAGGCCGCCATCCGCGATCACCGGCACGCCGGACTTCTTCGCCTCGGCGGCGCTTTCCATCACGGCGGTCAATTGCGGCACGCCGACCCCGGCGACGACGCGGGTGGTGCAGATCGAGCCCGGCCCGATCCCGACCTTGACCGCGTCGGCGCCCGCATCGATCAGCGCCCGGGTCGCTTCGGGCGTGGCGACATTGCCCGCGATCACCTGCACCGCGTTCGAGAGCGCCTTGGCCCGTTCGACCGCGCGCGCGACCTCGCGGTTGTGGCCGTGGGCGGTGTCGATCACGATCACGTCGACTTCGGCCTCGATCAGCGCCTCGGTCCGCGCGAAGCCCGAATCCCCGACCGTGGTGGCGGCCGCGACGCGCAGGCGCCCGGCGGCGTCCTTGGTCGCGTCGGGATAGGTCACGGCCTTCTCGATGTCCTTGACCGTGATGAGGCCGATGCACTTGTAGTCGTCGTCGACCACCAGCAGCTTCTCGATCCGGCGCTGGTGAAGCAGGCGGCGCGCTTCCTCCTGGCTGGTGCCGAGCGCGACGGTGGCGAGATTGTCGGTCGTCATCAGCTCGCGCACCGGCTGGGCCGGGTTCTCGGCAAAGCGCACGTCGCGGTTGGTCAGGATGCCGACCAGCTTGCCGCCCGCATCGGTCACCGGAATGCCGCTGATGCGGTGCTGCTGCATCAGCGCCTGCGCCTCGCCCAGCGCGGCGTCGGGGCCGATCGTGATCGGGTTCACCACCATCCCGCTCTCGAAGCGCTTGACCGCGCGCACCGCCGCGCATTGTTCGTCGATGTCGAGATTGCGGTGCAGCACGCCGATCCCGCCCAGCTGCGCCATGGCGATCGCCATGTCCGCCTCGGTCACCGTGTCCATGGCGCTCGACAGGATCGGGATGTTGAGCGCGATTTCGCGCGTCAGGCGCGTCTTCGTGTCGGCCATGGAGGGCAGCACCTCGCTTTCGGCCGGACGCAGCAGCACGTCGTCGAAGGTAAGGCCGAGCGGGATGTCCATGAGCGTCACTTTCCTGAAGCTGTTGGCCGACGGGTCCTGCCCCGCCGGCCGGGAGAATCGTGACGGCCCATGTAATCGCGCATCGGCGCGAACGCTAGGGCGCTTTGGGTTCCTATCGACGCCTGCCCGCCCATTCGGAGCCATCCGTCCCGACAGGCACATGGGTATCCGCATCGGCGAGGCGGCGCACGAGCTCCTCGTGCAGCAGCAGGTCCTCGATCGCCCCGCCCAGTTCGATCCCCCCCGGCTCGTCCGAGGGGCGATGGTAATCGCTCGAGAGATAGGGGCCGAGCACCTCGCGCGAGGCGAAGGCGCTCGACAGGAGCACCGCGGGCACGCCCTTTTCGAGCAGCGCCCAGCCGTCCTGCCGCCTGAGGAAGCTTTCGGCGAAATCGGGATCGCCCACGGTCCGGCCGCGCTCGGCCAGGAGGTCGAGCACCAGGCGGTCCAGCGGGGTGCGGCCCTGCCCGACGAAGCCGAGCGGCGTCCCCGCGGGTGCGACCGCGACCGTGTCGAAATTGAACGCGGCGACGATGCTCGACAGCGGGATCGGCGGGCTTTCGGCAAAAGCCTTGGCGCCGAGCAGGCCCTGTTCCTCCGCGCTGGTGGCGAGCACGTAGATATCGCGGTCGTGCGGGCCGGAGGCGGCCAGCCGCCGCGCGAGTTCGAGCAGCGAGGCGATGCCGCTCGCGTTGTCGACCGCGCCGTTGCAGAGCGGGTCCGGCCCCTCGCCGCATTCGCCCAGATGATCCCAATGGCCCATCAGCAGCACCGCGCCCGCCTCGGGCCGTGCGCCGGGGAGCAGCCCGATCACGTTGGAACTGGTGAATTCGCGCCGCCGCGAGGTCGCCTCGATCGTCATGCGGGCGGGGATGGTGACGGGCGCGAAATCCTCTGCCGCGGCGCTCGCTTCGAGGGCCTGCCACGCCTCATCGCCCAGCACGCGCGCCATCGCGCCCCGCGTGACGAAGGCGGCAAGGCGGACCTGTTCCTCGCTCGCCAGCAGGATGCTCTCGCGCGCGAAGGCCGCGCGGGTCGCGGCGATCGCGGCTTCGTCTTCGACCACGGTGACGATCGCCACCGGGTTCCTGGCGAAGAGCGCCGCGCGCCGCTCGGGGCTTGCGCCCGGTTCTCCCAGCATGACGAGGATCTGCCCGGCGGCGGTTTCGGCCGGGATGCTCTCCCCCTTGCGGCCGACGAAGACCAGCTCGCTCCCGAGATCGGACCCGGCCTGCACCAGCACGCGGCGGCGGGAGGTGAAGGCGACGCCCTCCTCGTCCGGGATGAGGAAGCCGCGGCTGCCGACCTCGAAGGACAGCCCGCTCGCCTGCGGGGTGGTGGCGACGAGCTCGACCGGCGCGCGCCACGCGCTGCCCGGGTCGTTCGTGCCCGAGACCAGCCCCGCCGCCTCGAGCCGTTCGATGATGAAGGCGGTCGTCCGCTCCTCGCCCGGCGTGCCCGGCTTGCGCCCGCCGAATTCGTCGCTCGCGAGGATCGCGATGTCGCGCGCGAGATTGGCGCGGATCTCCGCGATCCCGGGATCGGCCGGCGGCGGCGCGGGCGCAGTGGCGCAGGCCGCGAGCGCGGCGAACCCGAGCAGCGGCGCGGCGAGCCGCAGGAGGCGGCCGGGCAGCCTCACTTCGCCGTCCAGCCCCCGTCCATCGAGAGGTTTGCGCCGGTGATGTTGTCCGCCGCCGCCGAACACAGGAAGACCGCCATCGCGCCGACATCCTCGGGCCGGACGAATTTCCTGGTCGGCTGCCCCGCGAGCAGGACATTGTTGATGACCTCCTCGCGCGTCATCCCGCGCGCCGCCATGGTGTCGGGGATCTGGTTCTCGACCAGCGGGGTCCAGACATAGCCGGGCGAGATGCAGTTCGCGGTGACGCCGTGTTCGGCGAGTTCGAGCGCGATGGTCTTGGTGAAACCGGCGATGCCGTGCTTGGCCGCGACATAGGCGCTCTTGAACGGCGAGGCGGCGAGCGAATGCGCGCTCGCCGTGTTGATGATCCGCCCCCATCCCTTCGCCTTCATGCCGGGCACGGCGAGCCGGGTGGTGTGGAACGCCGCGGTGAGGTTCAAGGCAATGATCGCGTCCCACTTCTCCGGGGGAAATTCCTCGACCGGGGCGACGTGCTGCATCCCGGCATTGTTGACGAGAATGTCGATCCCGCCGATCTCGTCCATCATCGCGGCGATGGCATCCGCCTGCATCAGGTTCGCGCCGTTGAAATCCGCGCCCAGTTCCTCGCACAGCGCGGCGATCTCGTCCTCGTCGCCCAGCCCGTTGAGCACGATCGCCGCCCCTTCCGCCCGGAGCGCGCGCGCGATCGCAAGGCCGATGCCCGAGGTCGAGCCCGTCACCAGCGCGCGCCGCCCCGCCAGCGTGGCCCCGCCAGCCGCAGCAGCAGCCGCATCGCTCTTGTGCATTGCGTCCTTCTCCTGCACTCGCTTCGTCATCGCCTGGGTGCTTTTGCCGTGCGCGCGCCGCCTGTCCAGCGATTTGCGGGATCGGCGCTTTCGGGGAGGGAAGGACGCCATGCGGCTCGACCGCTACGACACGTCGGAGATAAAGGTCCGCTCGAGCGGGGCGGGCCGGGCCCGCAAGGCGGGCGGTCTCGGGATCGTCGGCATCATCGTGGCGCTCGTCGCGGCCTTCGTGCTCGATATCGACCCGCGCCAGGCGATCGGCCTGATGGAAGGCGCGCAGCGGGCGCTCCCGCAGCAGCGCGGCGGCGAAGCAGGCGCGATGAGCGAGGACGAGGTCTGCCGCATGGGCCCCTATGCGCGCGAGGCCTGCGACGCCCTCGCCAGCCTCAACGCGACGTGGGAACCGGTCTTCGCGCGCGCAGGCGCGCGGTTCGAGCAGCCCGTGCTCGACCTCTACCGCGGCGGGCAGGTCACGACCGAGGGCTGCGGCAGCGCTTCCTCGGCGGTGGGGCCGTTCTACTGCCCGGCGGACATGGGGATCTACATCGACACGAGCTTTTACGACCAGCTTGCGACAATGTCGGGCACGGGGGGCGATTTCGCGCGTTTGTATGTGATCGCGCACGAATACGGCCATCATATCCAGAACCTGACCGGGATCGCGGGCGCGGTGCGGCAGGCCAGGGCGCGGGATCCCTCGCGGGCCAACGGCCTGCAGGTCGCGATGGAATTGCAGGCCGATTGCTATGCGGGGGTGTGGGCCGGGCTCAACGCCGCGCGGATCGAGCCGGGCGACATGGAGGAAGGCATGGCCGCGGCAGGCTCGATCGGGGACGACACGCTGATGCGGCGGGCCGGACGGCGGATCGACCCGGAAGATTTCACCCACGGCACCAGCGCCCAGCGCCAGGCGGCGCTGCGGCTGGGAATGGAGACAGGCGACCATGCGGCTTGCGACCGGTTTTTCGAATAGAATCCCCGTCCTCGCGACGGTGGCGGGAGCGCTGGCGGCGGCGCTGGCGGCCATCGTCCCCGCCCCGGCGGGCGCGCAGGTGCTGAAGCCCGAACCGGGTGTCGAGGAAATCGCGCGAACCCCGCTCGACGATCTCAACATCGATCCCGACGACATCCCGTCCGTGCTGGTCGAGGCGGCGGCGGATCCCTATGCCGACGACGCCCTCACCGATTGCAACGCGATCGTGGCCGAGGTCGCGCGGATCGACCGGGTGCTGGGGTCGGACTACGACTATGTCGGACGGCCGGAAGAGGAACTGCAACCGGGCCGGATCGCCAAAGGTCTCGTCGGTGCGCTGATCCCCTTCCGCGGCCTCGTGCGAGAGGTGACGGGTGCGGCCGGGGTGGAGCGCGACCTGCTCTACGCGATCAACGCCGGGATGGTGCGGCGCGGCTTCCTGAAAGGGCTCGGCGAAGGGCGCGGCTGCGAATACCCGGCCTCCCCGCGGGCCATGACCCTGCCCGAGGAACGCGCGGCGGAGGAAATGGCGGACAATCTGGAACCGCCCGGGGACGGCTGAAGGATCAGGGGCGCCGGGGGTGTCGAAGGCCGCTTGCGCCCCGACGAAGCGCGGATATCATCGCCCGGATGATGACGCACCTGCCCCGCCTTCGCCCCGCCCTCGCGGCGCTGCTTGCCGCGATCCTGGCCGCCGTGCCGCTCGCCGCGGAGGAATTCTTCCCGCTCACCAATCCGGCCGACCTCGGCATCGCGGACGGGGAGGAGGTCGGCGAGCTTGTCTTTCGCGGCGCGGTCGAGATCGAACCCGACGAGGCCCGGATCGGCGGCATTTCGGGGCTCGAATGGCACGGGGGCAAGCTCCACGCGGTGAGCGATGACGGGCGCTGGCTGACGATCACGCCCGACGCCATCAATCGCAGCCTCGTCGATGTCGCGGCGATGGAGATCGGCCCGCTGCTCGACGCGGAGGGGGACGAACTCACCGACAAGCGGCGCGCCGATGCCGAGGCGATCGCGCGCCTGCCTTCGGGCGAATGGCTCGTCGGTTTCGAACGCGAGCACCGCGTCTGGCGCTACGACGACTATCGCGCCGCCCCCTCCGCGAGCGAGGACCGCGCCGCCCCGCTCATCGCCGGGGCGAGCGCGAACAGCGGGATCGAAACGCTCGCCGGGTTCGCGGACGGCTTCCTCGCCTGCGGAGAATGGGTGGACGCGGAACGGCCCAATTGCCTGCGGGTGACGGGCGGGAGCGCCAGCGCGTTCCACCTCCCCGCCCCCGAAGGCATCGCCGAAGCGGGCGGAGTGCCCACCGATGCCGCCTGCAGGGCGGACGGCACGTGCTATGTCCTCTTCCGCAGCTATCGCCGGGAGGAAGGCAACCGCGCCGCCATCGTCGAAATCGCCGAGGACACCGCGCCAAGGACCCTCGCGGTCATGCGCCCGCCGATGAAGCTCGACAATTTCGAAGGGCTGGCCCTGCGCGAAGCGGCGGGCCGGACCTATCTCTACCTCGTCAGCGACGACAATTTCCGCAACTGCGCCGATAACGACGCGCCCGGCTGCCAGCGCACCCTGCTGGCGAAGTTCGAGATTCCCTCCGACGAGCCCCCGCCACCGCCTGCCGACGTCGCCCCGCCCGAAAACTACGAAACCACCGCCGTCGTGATCGAGACCGAACTCGGCGACATCACCGTTGCGCTCGAAACCGAGCGCGCGCCGATCACGGCGGCGAATTTCCTGCGCTATGCCGAGGAGGACCGTTTCGACGGCACGGTGTTCTACCGCGCGATGAAGCTCGACCGCGAACCAATGCCCAACGGCCTGATCCAGGGCGGGACGCAGCAGGACCCGCAGCGCGTCCTGCCGGGTATCGAACACGAGCCGACCAGCGAAACCGGCCTGTCCCACACCAATGGCGCGCTGTCGATGGCGATGGGCGTGCCGGGGACGGCGAACGGCGATTTCTCGATCATGCTGCAGGACCAGACCGGGCTCGACGCGCGGCCCGACAGCGACAATCCGACATGGCGCAATGGCTATGCCGTGTTCGGATACGTCACCGATGGCATGGACGTGGTCGCCGCGATCCATGCCCGCCCCGGCGATCCCGACAGGGGCGAAGGGGTGATGAAGGGCCAGATGCTGGCCGAGCCGGTGCGGATCATCGACGTGCGGCGGGTGGAGGAGGAATAGGCGCGCCGCTTGTCGGTGTTACCAGGTTCTGGTAATCTTCCTTGCATGGGCAAGAATACCTCGATCGTCCTGAGCGATCACTTCCTCGATTACATTGGTCGAAAGGTCGAATCCGGCGAATTCAACTCGACCAGCGAGGTCGTGCGCGAGGCCTTGCGGCTTCACGAGGAACGCTCGAAATTCAAGGACAGGCTGCTCGAAGCGATCGACAAGGGATTGGCCAGCCCGGTCGACGAGACTTTCGATATTGATCGCTGGTTCGACGACGAATTCGGCCCGGCGTGATCGCCATCATATTCCGTCGCGCGGCGTCGGCAGACCTGCGCCAAATTGCCGCCGAGACGCGTCGCGCGTGGGGCGAGGATCAGGCCAAACGATACGTTGGCAGATTACGGGATCAGATCAAGGAGTTGCGCGAGTTTCCGCTGCGCTATCCCGAATTCGGACCCCGCCCCGGCCTGAGGCGCATGAACAGCGGGCGGAATGCGGTATTCTATGTGGTCCAGGAAGATCGGGTCGAGATCATCCGCGTGGTCCGCGTGGCGAGCGATCTCGAGCGATGGGCATGACCGAGGCTCGCACTCACCAACCGGGTTCGATCCGGTTCTTCATCTGCTCGCATTGACAGAAACAAGTCCACTTACCGTACATCAATACACCCGCGCCTTGGGCTCGATATAGGTCGCGTCCTCGGTCAGCGTGTATTCGTGGACCGGGCGGTAATCGATGCGGATGTTCGAGCCGCGCCCGCCCCAGCCGTCGAACCAGGCGATGGTGTGCTTCATCCATTCCTTGTCGTTGCGTTCCGGATAGTCCTCGTGCGCGTGGGCGCCGCGGCTTTCCTTGCGGTTGGCGGCGGACGCCATGGTCACGTTCGCCTGCGCCATGAGGTTGTCGAGTTCGAGCGTCTCGATCAGGTCCGAGTTCCAGATCAGCGACTTGTCGGAGACATGGATGTCCTCCATCCGCTTGTTCTGTTCGGCGAGCTTCTTGACGCCTTCGTCCATCAGCTTCTGGTCGCGGAACACGGCGGCGTGCTGCTGCATCGCCTTCTGCATGTCGGCGCGGATCGCGGCGGTGGGCGATCCGCCTTCGGCATAGCGGAAGTGGTCGAGCCGGGTCAGCGCGAAATCGGCGCTGTCGCCCGGCAGTTCGGGCTGGCTCGCGCCGGCTTTCAGGTTTTCCCTGAGATGGATGCCCGTGGCGCGGCCGAACACGACGAGGTCGATCAGCGAATTCGAACCGAGGCGGTTGGCCCCGTGGACCGAAACGCAGGCTGCCTCGCCCACGGCATAGAGGCCGGGCACGACATGGTCCGGGTTCCCGTCCGGGCCGAGGGTGACGACCTGGCCATGATAGTTACACGGGATGCCGCCCATGTTGTAATGCACGGTTGGCGTGACGGGCAGCGGTTCGCGGGTCAGGTCGACGCCGGCGAAGATCTTGCCGCTTTCGGTGATGCCCGGCAGGCGTTCGGCCAGCACCTTGGGATCGATGTGGTCGAGGTGGAGGTAGATGTGATCGCCCTCCGGCCCGACGCCGCGGCCCTCGCGCATTTCCAGCGCCATCGAACGCGACACGACGTCGCGGCTGGCGAGGTCCTTCGCGCTGGGCGCGTAACGCTCCATGAAGCGTTCGCCCTCGGAATTGGTGAGATAGCCGCCCTCGCCGCGCGCGCCTTCGGTGATGAGCACGCCCGCGCCGTAGATGCCGGTCGGGTGGAACTGCACGAATTCCATGTCCTGCAGCGGGAGGCCCGCGCGCAGAACCATGCCGCCGCCGTCGCCGGTGCAGGTGTGCGCGCTGGTCGCGGTGAAGTAGCACCGGCCATAGCCGCCGGTCGCCAGCACCACGCTCTGCGCGCGGAAACGGTGGATCGTCCCGTCATCGAGGCACATCGCCATGACGCCGATGCAGGCCTTTTCCCCGTCGCGTTCGGACATGATGAGGTCGAGCGCGAAATATTCGATGAAGAAGTCGGCGTCGTATTTCAGGCTCTGCTGGTAGAGCGCGTGGAGCATCGCGTGCCCCGTGCGGTCGGCAGCGGCGCAGGTGCGCTGCACCGGCGGGCCTTCGCCCATGTTCTGCATGTGCCCGCCGAAGGGCCGCTGGTAGATCGTCCCGTCCTCGTTGCGGCTGAAGGGCACGCCCGCGTGTTCGAGTTCATAGACCGCCTGCGGGGCTTCGCGCGCGAGGTATTCGATCGCGTCCTGGTCGCCCAACCAGTCCGACCCCTTGACCGTGTCGTACATGTGCCAGGTCCAGTGGTCGGGCGTGTTGTTGCCAAGGCTCGCCGCGATCCCGCCCTGCGCGGCGACGGTGTGCGAACGGGTCGGGAAGACCTTGGAGATGTTCGCGGTCCGCAGGCCCGCTTCGGCGGCGCCCATCGTCGCGCGCAGGCCGCTGCCGCCCGCGCCCACGACGACGACGTCATAGGTGTGGTCGATGATCTTGTAGGACCCCTTGAGCGAGGGTCCGGCGTCATTGGCGGGTGCGCTTGCCATCAAGCTTGTGCTCCGAATGCGAGGGTTGCGACGCTGAAGATCGCGTAGGCCGCGCCGGCGATCGCCGCGAGATTGACCGCCGTGATCAGCGCGAACTTGGTCCCGGCGTCGACCATGTAATCCTCGATCACGACCTGCAGGCCGAGCCGGGCGTGCCAGAACAGGCTCACCGCGAGCAGCGCCATGGGCACCGCGGCGACCGGCTGCGAGAGCCAGCCCGAAACGCTCGCATGGGAGAAGTCGGGCAGCATCAGGAAGCTGACGAGGAGGAAGGTCATCACGACGAGGTTGCCGATCGCCGTGGTCCGTTGCAGCAGCCAGTGATGCGCGCCGTCATGGCTCGAGCCGAGACCGCGCACGCGGCCGATGGAAGTGCCGTTGCCCATTGTCAGATCCCCTTGGCGAGCAGCAGGTAGGACCACAGCGCCAGCGTCAGCATGATCGCGATGACCGGAGAGGCGATCGACCAGAACCGGTTGACGTCGAGATCGTAGCCCGCGCCGATGTCGAGCACGAAGTGCCTGAGCCCGCTCATCATGTGGGTGAAGAACGCCCAGGAAAGCCCGAACAGCACGATGTAGCCCGGCACGCTGCCCATCACGGCGAGAAAGGTCGCGTAGGCGTCCGGCCCGCTCGCCAGCGCGGCGAGCCACCACACGAGCAACGGCAGCCCGACCAGCGCCATGCCGTCGCCGGTCGCGCGGTGCAGGATCGAGACCAGCATGTGCGGACCCCAGCGCCAGACCTGGAGATGCGGCGACAGCGGCCGCGCGCTGTGGTGGTCTCTTTGACTCATGATCGTCCCGTGATTGTTTGGTATCCCGCTTCCCACTTAGCGATGCTGCGCCCAGTGGCAAGCGGCGAGCGCTCGACAGGGGTTGCAAATTTCGGGATAGGGGATTGCATGAGTGTCATTCTTGTTACGGGGTCGAGCCGGGGAATCGGTGCCGCGACCCGCGAGGCCCTCGCCGTCCGCGGCGTGACCGTGATCGGCCATTCGACGCGCGGCGCAGAGGGCGAGATCGCCGCCGATTTCAGCGATCCCGCCGCCCCGCAGATGCTGTGGGAAGCCGCGCTCGAGGCGGGCGGCGGACGGATCGACGCACTGGTCAACAATGCCGGCCTGTTCGAAGCCTCGCGGCTCGAACGCTCCGACATCGAATGGCTCGACGCGTGGGAGGACACGCTCAGGATCAACCTCACCGCCGCGGCCCAGCTGTCCCGCCTCGCGGTGCTGCACTGGCTCGCCGGCGAGGCGGACGGGGACGGCGTGCGCGGGCGGCTGGTCCATGTCGCGAGCCGCGCGGCCTATCGCGGCGATTCCCCCGCGCACTGGCACTATGCCGCGGCCAAGGGCGGGATGATCGCCATGCACAAGACCATCGCGCGCGCCTATGCGGGCATGGGGGTCCTCAGCTTCGCGATCACGCCGGGCTTCACCGACACCAGCATGGCGGGCGACTATCTCGCCAGCCGCGGCGGGCCGGGCCTGCTCGCCGACATCCCGCTGGGCCGCGTCGCAGAGCCGGAGGAGATCGCGGGCATCGCCGCCTTCTGCGCGCTCGACGCCCCGCCCAGCATGACCGGCGCGGTGATCGACGCCAACGGAGCAAGCTTTGTCCGTTGAGAGCGACGGCACGCGCGAAGCGGGCGCGACCTGGAAGCTCACCGCCCATGCCGGAAAGCGCGCGGTGCAGCAGGCGCTGCTCGCCCAGGACGAGATCGACGAGTGGGATCCCGAACTCGTCATCGCGGGCCGCGAACTCGCCGAGGACCGCCCCGAGGACTGGGTGCTCGAGGCGTGGTATCCGCGCGAGCCGGGGCCGCAACAGGAGGCCGCGCTCGCCGGGCTGTTTGCAGGCCCCGCGCCCGAAATCGCCATCGAGCGCCTGCCTGACGAGGACTGGCTGACGCTCAGCCAGCAGAACGTCCGGCCGATCCGCGCCGGGCGCTTCCACGTCCACACGCCGGAATTTCCCGCCGATCCGGGGGCGATCGACTTCACGATCCCGGCGAGCCAGGCCTTCGGCACGGGCCAGCATCGCACGACCGCGGGCTGTCTTGAAATGCTGGGCGAAATGAAGGCGCGCGGGCTGCTTGCGCGGCGCATCGCCGACGTCGGGACGGGCACCGGCCTCCTCGGCTTCGCGGCGCTGCGGCTGTGGCCGCGCGCCCATGTCGTCGCGAGCGACGTGGACGAGGTCTGCGCCGACGTGGTCGCGGAGAACGCCGCGCTGAATGGCATCGCGCTCGGCCCGCGTCCCGGCGAGATGGCCTTCGTCGTCGCCGAGGGGATGGACCACGACCTGCTGCGGGTCAGCGCGCCCTACAATCTCGTCATCGCCAATATCCTCGCCGGCCCGCTGATCGCGCTCGCCCCCGATTTCGCGCGCCACACGACCCCGGGCGGGAGCGTGCTGCTCGCCGGGTTGCTGGCGGGCGAGCAGGAGGCCGCGGTGCGCCGCGCCTATCGCCGGGCGGGCTTCCACCTCGGCGCGAGGGCGCAGCGCGGCGACTGGGCGATCCTCTGGCTGCGAAAGCGCCGTGGCCGCTAGGGGCGGCGCCTCGCCGCTTCGCCGCTGGCTGCTGCGGGCGGCGCTCGCGCTCGTCGCCCTGCCCGTGCTCTACGCCGCGGCCGCGTGGATCGGCTCGTCGATCCCGCGCAACGGCGATTGGGAGCAACCGGATACCGGGGTCACGATCATGGTCGCCGACAACGGGGTCCACACCGAGATCGTCATGCCGATCCGCGCCGAAGGGCACGACTGGCGCGCGCATTTCCAGCCGGGGGACATCGCCGCCGCGGCGCGGCGCTACACCCATGTCGCGGTGAGCTGGGGCGAGCGCAACTTCTTCCTCGAAACGCCGACCTGGGCCGATCTCGAACTCGACAACGCGCTGGGCGCGCTGGCCGGGGGCGAGGCGCTGCTGCATGTCGCATGGTATGTCCGCCCCGCCCCGTCGGAGGATTTCCGCGAGCTGCGCGTCTCGGCGCAGCAATACCGCGCGCTGGCCGGGGCGATCGCCGCCGATCTGACCTCCGACCCGCAGGTTTTCCCGGGCTACGAACGCCACGATGTCTTCTATTCCGCGCGCGGGCTCTACCATCTGGGCTACACCTGCAACCAGTGGACCAGCGACCGGCTCGCCGGGGCGGGGATCGAAACCGGCTGGTGGACGCCTTTCGCGGGCGGCGTGATGAAATGGGTGCCTGGCGAAAGGCGGCGCATCCGCTAGAGCGCCGACCGCAGCCGCTCCAGCCACAGCCGCTCGGCGCGCGGCGGACCCAGCGCCAGCGCGGCATCGAGCGCGGCGAGGCCGGCCGCTGCCCCCTCGACCTGCGCCAGCGTCAGCGCACGGCCCAGCGCCTCGGGCTCGTCGGGCAGGAGTTCGGCGACCAGCAGCGCCAGCCGCTCGACCTCCGTGGCGAGATCCTCGCCAAGCGCCGCCGACAGCTCGCCGCCCGCATCGGCATAGGCGGCGGTGAAGGCCAGTTCGAGCGCCAGCAGCACCGCGCCCAGCCGCTCGGGCCAGCGGGCGCGCGGGGGCAGATCGAAGGCGATCCCCGCCTCGCGCACCTTGGCCTTGGCGCGGGTGATCCGCAGGAACATGGTCTGTTCGCCGACCACGAAAAGCTGCGCGATGCGGCGCACCGGCAAGCCGCAGATCACCTTCAGGGCCAGCGCCGCGCGCACCTCTGCCGCCAGCGCGGGGTGGCAGCAGATGAACAGCAGTCGCAGCCGTTCATCGGGGATCGGTTCGGGAAGCGTCAGGATCCCGGCCATGCCGGAAATCTCCGCCAGCGCGTCCGCCTTCCGCGCCTCGGAGCGGGCCTTGCGCAGGCCATCGAGCGCGCGGCGCCGCGCGGCCACGAACAGCCACGCGGCCACGTCGCGCGGCGGCTCGGCGAGCGCGAGAGCCGACGCGGCAGCTTCGGCAAAGGCGTCCTCCGCCGCATCGAGATCGCGCAGGGCAGCGGCCAGCGCGGCCACCACCCGGGGCCGCGCCGCCATGATCGCAGGCGCAAGGTCGCCCCTCACCCCTCGGCCCTCACCCTTCCATCGGCCAGACCGGCCGCACCTCGATCCCGCCCCGGGGCACCGGGATGCGCCGCGCCCATTCGAGCGCCTCGTCGAGGCCGGGGACGTCGATGATGTGGAAGCCGCCGAGTTCCTCGTGGGTCTCGGCGAAGGGGCCGTCATGCAGGCTGACAGCGCCCCGATCGAAGCGCAGCGTGGTCGCGGTGGCGGCGGGTTTCAGCCGCTCGCCCGAGAACGGCACCCCGGCCGCGACCAGATCCTCGGCCAGCTTCATGTGGGCCGCCAGGGTCGCCTCCAGCAGCGCCGCGCCCTCGGAGCCGGCATAGGCGCTTTCATCCTCGTTGACCATCAGCATGAATTGCATCGCACATCTCCGTCATCGGCCCGGCCGCAACGGCGAGGCTCCGTCACGACGACGCGCCTGCCAAGCCGAATTCGACAACGGCGCGAAAATTTCTCCGCCGGAACCGCGCCCGCGCCCGCTCGCTTGAAGGACAAAGGTCGAACACAAGGAACGATAGGGAGACATTCGCATGACCCGCACCCTTTTCATCACCGGAGCTTCCTCCGGCATCGGCGCGGCCACGGCCCGCGCGGCCGCTCGGGCGGGCTGGAACGTCGCCCTGGTCGCCCGCTCGAAGGACAAGCTTGAAGCACTGGCGCAGGAAATCGGCGACAAGGCGCTCGCCCTCCCCTGCGACGCGACCGATCGCGCTGCGGTCAAGGACGCGCTGGACGGGGCGGCGGACCATTTCGGCGGGCTCGACGCCGTCTTCGCCAATGCCGGGACCGGGGTGAAATCGCCGGGCGTCGAACACGGCGACCCGGACGAATGGCACCGCATGATCCACGTCAACATCCTCGCCGTGCTCTACGCCGCGCACGAGGGGATCCCGCATCTCAGGAAGACGAAGGGCCATTTCCTCGTCACCGGTTCCAAGGCGGGGCGCGACACCATGAAGGGCTCGGTCTATTCGGCGACCAAGTGGTTCGTCCACGGCTTCGGCGAGAACCTTGCCGAGGAGATGCGCGAATGGGGCGGATGCTGCACGGTGATCGCGCCGGGCATGGTCAACACCGACTTCTTCGACGACGACATGCCGACCAAGATCCAGCCCGAGGACGTCGCAAGCGCGGTGGTCTATGCGCTCGAGCAGCCCCGGACCGCAGCGGTGCGCGAGATCTACATCATGCCGAACGACTAGGCCGCTGCAAGCGTTCGTTCGAGCAGGTCGAGCGCGTTTCGGGTAAAGGCTGTCATGTTGGCGGTCCGGTCGCCGCTGCCGGTTTCCAGCACCGCGCAGACCTCGCCCGCCGGCCCGGCGAGCGCCGCAACGCTCCGCCCCGCAGGAGCACCCGTGGGATGGCTCGAGCCACCGACAGAGCCGCTTTCGGCAAGGCCCCATTCGGCCCCGAAATTGTCCCTGATCGCCCGCGCCTGCAGCGCGGCATAATCCTCGCTCGCCCCGCGCATCCCCTTGTAGGCATCGCGCGGGAGCGCGAAAAGCACGTCACGCGCCCGCAAGGAATAGACCACCCCGCCGCCGAGGAAGAAATCGAGCGCGCCCGGCACGGTGAGCAGGCTCGCGGCGATCAGGCCGCCCGTGGCCCCGTCCGCGACCGCGACCTTCTCGCCCCGCGCGCGCAGGGCCGCGGCGATGCGGCAGGCCTGCGGGTGAAGCTCGCGCAGGAGGTCCATCAGGCCCCCGCCTTCGCGACGATTTCGGCCCAGCCCGCCTCGTCCACCACCTCGATGCCGAGCTCCTCGGCCTTCTTGAGCTTCGATCCTGCCCCCGGCCCCGCCACCAGCAGGTCGGTCCTGGCGCTCACGGACCCCGCCGCCTTCGCGCCCAATCGTTCGGCCTGCGCCTTGGCCTCGTCGCGGCTCATCGTTTCCAGCTTGCCGGTGAAGACCACGGTCTTGCCCGCCACGGGCGAATCGAGCACCTCGACCTCGTAGCGCGGCGGGTTCACGAGGCTGAGGATGTCCTCCCACACCGCGACATTGTGCGGTTCGTGGAAGAAATCGCCCAGCGCCTCGACCACGCTCGGCCCGATCCCGTCGATCGCGGTGAGTTCGCCCGCAGCCTCCTCGTCCCCCGCCCGCGCGCGCTGCGCCAGGTCGCGGATGACGGGAAGCTCGTGGAAATTCCGCATCAGGTCGCGCGCGGTGACCTCGCCGACATGGCGGATGCCGAGCCCGAACAGCAGCCGCGCGGCATCGGGCTCGCGGCGGTTCTCGATCGCGGCAAGCAGGTTGTCCACCGACTTGTCCTGCCACCCGTCGAGCGCGAGGATATCGGCCCGCCGCTCCTTCAGGCGGAAGATATCGGCCGGGCTTTCGAGCCAGCCGCGCGCGAAGAAATCGGCGATGGTCTTGGACCCGAAACCATCTATGTCGAGCGCCTTGCGCGAAACGAAATGCTCCAGCCGCTGGGTGCGCTGGGCCGGGCAGATGAGGCCGCCGGTGCAGCGGACGTCGACCTCGCCTTCCTCCGCCACCGCCTCGCTGCCGCAGCGCGGGCAATGGTCGGGGAAGACGAACGGCTCGCGGCTCTCCTCGCGCGTCAGGTTCTCGACCACCTGCGGGATGACGTCGCCCGCGCGCTGGATCACCACCCGGTCGCCCGGGCGCACGCCGAGCCGGGCGATCTCGTCGCGGTTGTGGAGCGTCACGTTGGTCACCGTCACCCCGCCGACCAGCACCGGCGCCAGCCTGCCCACGGGGGTGAGCTTGCCGGTGCGTCCGACCTGGATGTCGATGCTCTCCAGCACGGTCTCGGCCCGCTCGGCCGGGAACTTGTGCGCCAATGCCCAGCGCGGCGCCCTGGCGACGAAGCCGAGCCGCTGCTGATAGTCCAGCCGGTCGATCTTGTAGACGACGCCGTCGATTTCATGGGGCAGGCCCGCCCGCGCGGCGGCGATGCGGTCATATTGTTCGAGCAGGTCCGCGACGCTTTCCACCCGGGTGAAGAGCGGCGAGACCGGGAAACCCCACCGGCGCAGGGTTTCCATCACCTCGGCCTGCGTCCTGCCCGGCACGGCGGAGGCCGCGCCCCAGCCATGCGCCCAGAACCGCAAGGGGCGCCTCGCGGTGACGTTCGCATCCTTCTGCCGCAACGAACCGGCGGCGGCGTTGCGCGGATTGGCGAACTGGCGGACCTTGGCGGGGTCGAATTCCTCGCCCTTCGCCTCGGCGGCCGCGCGCGCTTCCTCCATCAGCCGGGCGTTCAATTCGGCAAACGCGGCGCGCTCCATGTAGACCTCGCCGCGCACCTCGAAGACCGCGGGGACGCTCTCCTCCCTGGGGGGAGGGGCCGAGGGTGACGTTGCCGCGCCCGCATCCGACGCCGAACACCCATCCCCAACCCCTTCCCTCGAGGGAAGGGGCTCTATGGTCCCGGGAATATCCTCGATGAACTGCACGTTCGCCGTCACGTCCTCGCCCACCTGCCCGTCCCCGCGCGTCGCGGCGCGCACCAGCACGCCGTCCTCGTAGCGCAGGCTGCACGACAGCCCGTCGATCTTGTCCTCGGCGGTGAAGGCGAGCGGCTCGTCCCCGGACAGCGCCAGATAGCGCCGCACCCGCGCGGCCCATTCCTCGACCTCTTCCGCTGAAAAGGCGTTGTCGAGGCTCATCATGCGAACCTCGTGGGTGACCTTGGAGAGCGGCGAGGCGGCGACCGCGTGACCGACCTTGCGCGAAGGCGAATCCTCGCGGATCAGGTGCGGAAAGGCCGCCTCCAGCTCCGCATTGCGCCGCACCAGCGCGTCGTATTCGGGATCGGAAATCTCCGGCGAATCCTCGGCGTGGTAGAGCCGGTCGTGCTTCGCGATGGCCCTGGCGAGCCGCATGAGTTCGTTGGCGGCTTCGGCTTCGGTGAGGTGGGCGATGTCGCTCATGAAGTCCCACCACCCCCAACCCCCTCCTCCGGGGAGGAGGGGGCTCCGGCGTTCCTCCCCCTCCTTCCCATCCCGGCCTTCGCCGGGACAGGCATGGGGGTCGGGGGGTGGTTCCTTTCCCTTGCGACATCAAGAATGCGGAGCAGCACGCCTGCAAGGTTGTTCATCACATCCTCATTGGTGAATCGCAGCACGACGATCCCGGTCCGGTCATGCAAGACCTCGTCGCGGGCGAGGTCGCGCGCGCGATCATGCGTCTCGCCATCGACCTCGATCGCGATGCCGGTCCTTGGACACCAGAAATCGACGATCCGCCCACCGATCGCCTGCTGGCGCCGGAACTTGAAGCCCTCCAGCTGCTTGCCCTTGAGCGCGTGCCACAGGCGCTTTTCGGGTTCGGTCGGATTGTTCCGCATCGCTCGTGCGCGCTGGCGGAGAGGGTCGCCTGCGGCCCCACCACCCCCAACCCCCTCCTCCAAGGAGGAGGGGGCTTCCTTTCCCCCCCTCCTTCCCATCCCGGCCTTCGCCGGGACAGGCATCCGGGTCGGGGGGCGGTTCCTTTCCTTCTGCAAGATCACACCCCCTCCAGCAGCCGATCCGCCTGCGCGCGCGCCTCTGGCGTCACCTCGGCCCCCGAAAGCATCCGCGCGATTTCCTCCTGTCGCCCGGCGCTGTCGAGCAGGACCACGCTCGTCTTCGTCACCGTGCCGGAGGACGCCTTGGCGATGAGGTAATGGGTGGACCCCCGCGCCGCGACCTGCGGCGAGTGCGTGACCGCCAATAACTGCCCCTCCTCGCTCGCCAGCCGCGCCAGCCGCTCGCCGATGGCGCTGGCCACCGCACCGCCCACGCCGCGGTCGATCTCGTCGAAAATGATCGTCGCCGCCCCGCCCTTTTCCGCCAGAGCCACTTTCAGCGCGAGGATGAAGCGCGAGAGTTCGCCCCCGCTCGCGATCTTGGCGAGCGGGGCGAAATCCGCGCCGGGATTGGTCGCGATCAGGAATTCCACCGCGTCGCGGCCCAGCGCGCCCCATTTGTCCTCCGGCAGGTCGGTGATCGCCGTGCGGAACCGGGCGGCGTCGAGTTTCAGCGGCGCAAGCTCGGCCGCCACCGCCTTGTCGAGCCGCTTCGCCGCCGCCACGCGCGCCGCGTGCGCCTTGTCCGCCGCCGCGATATAGGCCGCGCGCGCCTCGCGCGCCGCCTTTTCGAGCGCGCCGAGCTGCTCCTCCCCGCCTTCGATCGCCTCCAGTCGGCGCCGCATTTGCTCCATCAGGGCGGGCAGTTCGTCGACCTCGCAGCGGTGCTTGCGGGCGAGCGCGCGCAGGTCGAACAGGCGCGTCTCCGCCGCCTCCAGCGCGGCCGGATCGTGCACCAGCGCCTCGGCCGCACGCTCCAGCTTTTCCTCCGCCTCGCCCGCCTCGATCACCGCCCGGTCGAGCGCGGCCAGCGCCTCGGCGAGCAACGGGTGTTCCCCGGCGATCCGGTCGAGCCTGCGCGCCGCGACCCGCAGGCTCGCGAGCGGGGATTCCGAACCCTCCCAGACGTGGCGCAGTTCCTCCAGCTCGCCCGACAGCCGCTCGCCTTTCTGGAGGTCGATGCGCTGGGCGGCGAGGCGTTCCTCCTCGCCCTGCTCCGGCGTCAGCGCGTCGAGTTCGGCGAGGTGCGCGCGCAGCAGGTCCTCGTCCGCCTTGGCCTGTTCGGCCTCGGCCCGCGCTTCGGCAAGCCGGGCCTCGGCCTTCGCGAAACCGCGCCATGCGGCACCGAGCGCGGCGAGGTCGGTCCCGGCATAGCGGTCGAGCAGGTCGCGGTGGCCGCGCGGGTTGACGAGGCCGCGGTCGTCGTGCTGGCCGTGGAGTTCGACCAGGGCCGGCGCGAGCGCGCGCAGCAGGGCGACGCTCGCCGACTGGTCGTTGACGAAGGCCTTGGATCCGCCGTCCGCCTTGACCTGCCGCCGGATCAGCAGCGGTTCGCCCGGCTCGATCTCGATCCCCGCATCCTCGAGCGCCTCGGCAATGCTGGCGGGAAGATCGGAGAATTCGAAGCTTGCGGTGACGCTCGCCTTTTCCGCGCCCGCGCGCACCAGCGCCGTCTCCGCCCGGTCGCCGAGCACGAGGCCGAGTGCATCGAGCAGGATCGACTTGCCCGCCCCCGTCTCGCCCGTGAGCACGCCGAGCCCGCCGCGAAACTCGAGATCGAGCGCTTCGATGAGGACGATGTTGCGGATCGAAAGCCGGGTCAGCATGGCGCGATCCTGTTAGCCCAAGCCCGCCGCCCGGTCACGCGTGGAGAGGGCGATTGCGAACAGCTATCGCAGCGCACCGTTCGCAGGCGGGATCGAATGGCGCGGGGGCATCGCCGGCCCGGCCCGCGGGCGAGCAGCCGGGTGCAGGCGCCTGCGCGCGCCTAGCTCGGCACCACGCCTTGCGCGTGCCGGTCGACCAGCTCGTAGGCTTTCTCGTACCATTCGCTGCCCGGATAGTTCGCCCCCAGCACCGCGGTGTATTTCACCGCTTCCTCCGGGATGCCGAGCGCGAGGTTGCTTTCGGCGAGGCGATAGAGCGCCTCGGGCGTGTGGCTGGTGGTGTCGAAATCCTCGATCACGTTGCGGAACCGGATCGAGGCGGCCAGCCACTGGCCGGAACGCTGGTAGAAGCGCCCGATCTCCATCTCCTTGCCCGCGAGGTGATCGACGACAAGGTCGAGCTTCAGCCGCGCATCGGCCGCGTATTCGGTCTGCGGGAACCGCCGGTTGACCTCCTCGAGCGCGATCTGCGCCTGCTCGGTGATCTTCTGGTCGCGGTTCACGTCGCTGATCTGTTCGTAATAGCTCAGCGCGATCAGGTAATAGGCGTAGGGCGCGTCCTTGTTCCCCGGGTGGATCGACAGGAACCGCTGCGCGTTCTGGATCGCCTTGTTGTAATCGCGCGCGAGGTAGTAGCTGAACGCGCTCATCAGCTGCGCGCGGCGGGCCCAGGGCGAATAGGGATGCTGGCGCTCGACCTCGTCGAACAGCGCCGCGGCGAGCACCGTGTTCCCCCGGTCGAGCCGCCGCTGCGCCTCGCCGTAGAGCGATTCGACGTCGCGCGCGACATAGGCGACATCCTCGTTCGCCGATCCGCCGCCGCAGGCGCTCGTGGCGAGGGCGGCCGCACCGATCAGCACGGCGCGCGAAAGCATGGTCTTGATCCGGGTCTTCATGGCGCAGGCGTATAGCTTCGCCCTCGCTGAACGCCAAGTGAAGCTTGCCGCCCTCCCCCGGCCGATTTCCTACCCCGCCAATTTGTGCTCCAACCCGCGCCATGACCCGCCGCGCCGACCCCCGCACCACCCGCCTGCCCGTCCGCGATGTCCTCGCAAAGGGCGGCGAGCTTCCCGACTTCACCCCCGTGCCGCGCAAGTGCACGCGCCACGACGGCTGGACCCCGCAGCGCCAGCGCGACTTCATCGAGGCGCTCGCCGACACCGGCTCGGTCGAGGCGGCGTGCCGGGCCGTCGACATGAGCCAGGCCGGCGTCTACCACCTGCGCCGCCAGCCCGGTGCGGAAAGCTTCCGCAAGGCCTGGGCCGCCGCGCTCGAGCTCGGCGTCGAACGGCTCGAGGACGTCGCGATGGAGCGCGCGCTCAACGGCGTCGAGGAGGAATATTATTCCCACGGCGAACTCGTCGCCAAGCGGCGCCGCTACAACGACCGGCTGCTGATGTTCATGCTGCGCAACCGCGCCCCCGAACGCTTCGCCGAAGGCGGCGCCAAGGGCCTCAACGCGGTCGGCAAGATGGAGGTCGAGCGGCTCCGAAAGGAATGGCGCGCCGAATGGGAGGCGGAGCGCGACAGCGTCACCCCGCAGGAAATCCGCGCCAGCATCGATGCGAAGATCGCCGCGATCCGCTCGCGCATAGAGGCCGATCACGCGCGCGAATGGGCGAAGCTGTCGGACGAGACGCGCGCGGCGTGGGAACGCTTCGTGGAGCTGCGCGACCGCGACCTCGCCGCGCTGCAGGCCGACGAGGACACGCGCCGCCTGGTGGCCGAAGGCCCGCGCAAGGACGTGCAATACCCGCCCCCGCCCAAGCGCGCGAAACCGCAGCCGCCGCCGCGCAGGACGGTGCACCGGCTGACCGACGAAGGCTGGGACTGACGCTGCCCCGGCCCCTCCCAACAGAGGAGGGGGTCAGGGGCGGTTGCGAGCGAGGCGCGCGTCCGGCAGCAGCTTGATGCATATGATCGATGCATATATCCTGCCCGCGTGACCCGCCGCACCGCCGCCCGCCTCACCCCGCCCGATGGCCCCCGCAAGCGCACGACGCTGACCATCCGTCCCGATTACCTCGCGGCGGCCCGGCGGCTCGGGATCACCATATCCGAGGCCGCCGAACGAGGCCTCGCCGACGCCATCCGCGAGGCGGAGGCGGCCGAGTGGCGCGAGGAAAACCGCGCCGCGATCGATGCGGCGAACGACTGGGTCGAGTCGAACGGCCTGCCGCTCAAGGATCACCGCCTGTTCTGATGGCCCGCTTCGACGTGTTCGCCCTGCGTGGGAGCGGAACGCCGGTGGTCGATTGCCAGGCGGACCTCCTCGCCGACCTCAGGACCCGCGTGGTCGCCCCGCTGCTCCCGGCGGACAAGGCCCCTCCCCCGGCGCGCCACCTCAACCCGGTGTTCGAGGTGGGCGGCGAGCGCTTCGTGCTGATGACGCAGCTGCTCTCGGCGGTCGAGCAGCGGGAGCTGGGGGAGAAGGTCGCCACGCTCGACGGCGAGGGCGAGCGGGTGCTGGCAGCGCTGGATTTTTTGGTGAGCGGGGTTTGAGGGCCGCCATCCTCCCCTTCAGGGGAGGGGGACCATCCGCAGGATGGTGGAGGGGCACACGGCCCCGGCGCAACAAAGCCCCCTCCTCACCGAGGAGGGGGTTGGGGGGGGGGGCGAGCGGGGCGAGCGTCCGGCGGGGCGAGGCTGCCGCCTCGCAAGCACCCCTCGATCCCCTCCGTCACCGGTTAGTGGAAAAATACATCGGTTTCGGACCTAACTTCCGGCTGCGGGTTGCCAATGTTCCGCTATTGTTTCACGCTCGACGGGCACATCGCCGGAGGAAACCTTGTCACAATTCACGTTCATTGACCTTTTCGCCGGTATCGGAGGGGGGGGGACGGCGATCCTTTGAAGCGATAGGTGCTTCTTCGTAAACAAGATGCGGAAGAATGGAGTGGACGACGAAAATCTCACAACCAAGAGGAAGCGGCGCTGGACTGAAGATGAAACCCGCCTCGCGCTTTATCTCTACTTCCAACTGCCTTTTGGTCAGTTGCATCAAAAAAATCCCGAGATTCAAAAATTGGCAATCATGATTGACCGAAGTCCTTCTTCGGTTGCAATGAAGCTCGCCAATTTCGCCAGCCTTGACCCAAAGATTACTGCAACTGGGCGGCGAGGACTCAGCGGAGCCTCAGAACAAGACAGAATGATTTGGGCAGAGTTCGAAAGCGACTGGTCAGGTCAAATTGCTAATATTGAGTCAAAGATCGAGAAACTGTCCAAGTCCGCCAAAAATAAAGTTAAAGAAAAAATTGAGCCCTTTTTATTCCCAGATATTAACAGCCCTTCGGAAAGGCAAATATTATCTCAAAGACGGATAGGGCAGGAATTTTTTCGACGGGCAGTATTAGCAAATTTCGAATATTGCTGTTGCATTACAGGAATAGCAGAACCATCACTTCTAATCGCGAGCCACATCATTCCATGGGCCGAGAATGAGAGATTGAGGCATAATCCAGCAAATGGACTAGCACTATCTCCAACCTTTGACCGGGCTTTCGACATTGGGCTTATAGGAGTGGATGAAGATCGACGATTGCTCGTCTCTGAAAATTTGAAGAATCATCCCAACAAGGCCACCCGAGAGTTTTTCACACCATTTTCAGGAAAACGGATCAGTGATCCTATCCGCTTTCACGATTCTAACGATTTCCTCGAGTGGCATAGACGGGAACGTTTCAAAGGCGAATCCGCACTCTAGTTCCCGACTGGCCGGCCAAGGGGAGAAATTTCACCGAACTCAATAAGTAATTTCACGGATTCTCTCACACCACAAAGAAATTGACCTTCCTCAACCCAATCGAGAGTTGAATGAAATAATTCTTCTCTCATGAAGTTTTCTATGAGAGAAAGTACTTGAGGATCGCGATATCCGGTAATCTCTGCAATCTTCTTCGCATATATAGAGAGCATACAACGCCTTCCCTCTGAGTTTCCGCGAACAAGTTCGGATCTTCGCCTCCCAGCCCAGCCTGCGATCCTGTTCTAAGTGTCTATTGATAGCGTGTAAAACGCGATAGCCTCGACACTTCGACTTGCCAAGCATTCGTCAGGTGGATGATAATTGTCTATCGAGAAGCCTTGTAGATCGGCCTATCAAACGCGCTAACGACCGCCAAGCTTAAGACCTCCCCATCCTCAGCACAACAATAGCCGCCTCCGGCGGAATGCTCAAATCCTTCCCCGTGTCCACACGCGAGATGCGCCTCGAAAGGAGTCACCACCCCCTAACCCCCTCCTCTGGAGAGGAGGGGGTTCAGCGCCTCCTCAGCCTTGTATGAGGCTGGCGCATCGCCCGTCACGCGCCGTTCCGCGATTGCTGGCGCAATCGCTCCATGCGCCGCGTGACGTCGAACGGGCTGGCCCTTCGGCAAGCTCAGGGCCACCCGCCGGCCGGAGTTACGGCCTCTCGCTTCTAGCTTGCCGATTGCTGCGCAATCGCCTGCTCTAGGCGCGGGGCCTCACTCCTCCCCCATCCGCAGCGCCGCGATAAACGCCTCCTGCGGAATGCTCACGTTCCCGTATTCCCGCATCCGCGCCTTGCCCTTCTTCTGCTTTTCCAGCAGCTTCTTCTTGCGCGTGATGTCCCCGCCATAGCACTTTGCGGTCACGTCCTTGCGCAGGGCGGCGATGGTTTCGCGGGCGATGATCTTGCCGCCGATCGCGGCCTGGATGGGGATCTTGAACAGGTGGCGCGGGATGAGGTCCTTGAGCCGCTCGCACATCCCGCGGCCGCGTTCCTCGGCGACGGAGCGGTGGACGATCAGGGAGAGCGCGTCCACGGGCTCGTTGTTGACGAGGATGTTCATCTTGACGAGGTCGCCTTCGCGCAGGCCGATCTGTTCGTAGTCGAAGCTGGCATAGCCGCGCGAAATGCTCTTCAGCCGGTCATAGAAATCGAACACCACCTCGTTCAGCGGCAGTTCGTAGGTCACCTGCGCGCGGCCGCCGACATAGGTGAGGTCGGTCTGGATGCCGCGGCGGTCCTGGCACAGTTTCAGGATCGCGCCGAGATATTCGTCGGGCGTGTAGATCACCGCCTTGATCCACGGTTCCTCGATCATCTCGATACGGTTCACGTCCGGCCAGTCGGCCGGGTTGTGGATGTCGATGACCTTGGCGTCCTCGGTCTTGGTATGGCCGAGGTGGACGCGGTAGACCACGGACGGCGCGGTGGTGATGAGGTCGAGATCGTATTCGCGCGAAAGCCGCTCCTGGATGATTTCGAGGTGCAGCAGGCCGAGAAACCCGCAGCGGAAGCCGAAGCCCAATGCGGCGGAGCTTTCCATCTCGTAGGAAAAGCTCGCGTCGTTGAGCCGCAGCTTGCCGATGCTTTCGCGCAGCTTCTCGAAATCGGCGGCGTCGACCGGGAACAGGCCGCAGAAGACGACCGGCTGGACTTCCTTGTAGCCCGGCAGCGCCTTGTCCGCGCCGTTCTTCACCGTGGTGATGGTGTCGCCGACGCGGGCCTGTTCGACTTCCTTTATCTGGGCGGTGATGAAGCCGATCTCTCCGGGGCCGAGTTCGGGCAGGTCGGTGCGCTTGGGCGTGAAGCAGCCGACCCGGTCGACGAGATGCTGCGTGCCGCCCTGCATGAACCGGATGTTGAGCCCCTTGGTGAGCGTTCCCTCGATCACGCGCACGAGGATGACGACGCCGAGATAGGGATCGTACCAGGAATCGACGAGGCTCGCCTTGAGCGGTGCCTCGCGCGTGCCCGCGGGGGGCGGGATGCGGCGGACGATCGCTTCGAGCACGTCCTCGATGCCGATCCCGGACTTGGCGCTGGTGAGGACGGCGTCGGACGCGTCGAGGCCGATGATGTCCTCGATCTCGGCGCGGACCTTGTCGGGTTCGGCGGCGGGCAGGTCGATCTTGTTGATGACGGGGACGATCTCGTGGTCGTGCTCGATCGACTGGTAGACATTGGCGAGGGTCTGCGCCTCGACCCCCTGCGCGGCATCGACGACGAGCAGCGCGCCTTCGCACGCGGCGAGGCTGCGGGAAACCTCGTAGGCGAAGTCGACGTGGCCGGGGGTGTCCATGAGGTTGAGCTGGTAGGTCTCACCATCGGACGCGGTGTAGGCGAGGCGGACGGTCTGCGCCTTGATGGTGATGCCGCGCTCGCGCTCGATATCCATGTTGTCGAGGATCTGCTCGCGCATCTCCCGCTCGGTCAGGCCACCGCAAACCTGGATCAGCCGGTCGGCGAGCGTCGACTTGCCGTGGTCGATGTGGGCAATTATGCTGAAATTGCGGATCTTGGAAAGGTCGGTCATCTGACAGCGCAGATAGCGCCGCTCCCCCGCAGTGTCATGCGAGAAAAACGCAAGTCGGCGCGCCAGGCCCTTCAAGCCTGTTCGGACCGCGCATTCGGCGCATAGCCGAACTGGGGGATCGACTGGCCCTCGCCGGGCGCGCCGGTCATCGCCTTGTAGCTGCCCGGGGAAAGCGCCGCGAGCGGGGCTCCGGCCGAGGCCAGCGCATAGGGGCTGACGCGGTTCCGCGTGACCAGCCCGCCCGAGCCGTCATCGACGAGGTGCTGTTCGAATTCGAGCCCCTGCGTGTCGCCATTGCTCCGCGTCACGGTCGCCACGGCGAGCTGCCCGCCTCCCAGGTCGACCACGAACTGCGTTCCCTTGGGCACGTCCATCAGCCCCTGGATCAGGGCGCCCGTGCGCGACAGGTTGCGCAGGGTGACCTCGTAGGAATGGTCGTCGTGGATGACGTTGATCTTGCGCAGCACGGTCCGCCGCCGGGCACGCGCGGTGCGGTCGCTCGACGGCTCGATCCGCCAGCCCTCCCCCATGATCTCGGCCTCGACCGTCTCGCGCTCGGCCGACTCGTAATAGATCGGACCCTGCACATAGCCGATCCCGCACTGGGTCAGCGCGTCGTTCAGCGCCATGGTCTCGATCCCGCCGGCGAGCGTGTCCATCTCGAGCGCCCCGGCGAGCGCGACGATCGCCCGGATCAGGCCCAGCTCGCGCCCGTCCTCTCGGCCCGCCTCCGCCACCAGCCGGCTGTCGATGCGGATCGTATCGAAGGGCGCGCGGCGCAGGTAGGCGAGGCTCGAATAGCCCGAGCCGAATTCGTCGAGCGTCAGCCTGACGCCGAGCTTGAAAAGGCGCCCGAGCGTGCGGTCGACCTGGTTGGCATCGCCGAAGAACACCGCCTCGCTGATTGCCAGTTCCAGCCGGTTCGCAGGCAGGTCGGTCTCGCTGAGCGCTTCGGCGACCACCTCGATAAAGGTCTCGTCGGTGAACAGCGGGACCGGCACGCCCAGCGCCACCCGCACGCTGTCGGGCCACAACGCGGCGTGGGAACAGGCCTCGCGGATCGCCCAGCGTCCGATCTCGCCCACCAGCGAGGAGCCCTCGAGGATGCTCGCGAATTCCTCCTCGTCGATTTCGCCGCGCTGCGAGTGGTTCCAGCAGATCCGGGCCTCGAGTCCGGTCACCTTGCGGCTCTTCGCCTCGATCACCGGCTGGTATTTCAGGAACAGCTGCCTTTCCGACAGGCCGGTGCCGAGATCGGCCTCCAGCCGGCGGCGGAAGATCGCCTCGTTCTCGAGCTCGCCCGAGAAGAACCGGAACTGCCCCCGTCCGCCGTTCTTGGCGGCGTAGAGCGCAAGGTCGGCGGAACGCACCACTTCCTCGCGCGTGACCCCGTCATGCGGCGCGATCGCGATCCCGACCGAGCAGCCGATCACGCAGCGCCCCTCGGCCAGGCTGTAGGGCTGCTTGACCATGGCGATGATCTTCATCGCGATCTCGCCCAGCACGCCGCGATCGTCGAGGTCGGGGAGCATGACCTGGAATTCGTCGCCGCCCAGCCGCCCGATCTCGCAGTCGCGGTCGATCGCGCGGCCCAGCCGGTCGGCGACCTGCTTGAGCAATTCGTCCCCCGCGGCATGGCCGAGCGTGTCGTTGACCTGCTTGAAGCGGTCGAGGTCGAGCATCATTACCGCGCAGTTGCGCTTGGCCGCGCGGAACGCGGTGATGGTGGATTCGATGAGGTGTGCCATGCGGTGGCGATTGGCGAGCCCGGTAAGCGAATCGAACCAGGCGAGGCGTTCGGTTTCCTCCTCGCGGTACCATTCCTCGGTGATGTCGGCACCCGTGCCGCGAAAGCCGAGGAAGCTGCCCGACGGACCGAACACCGGGTGCCCGGCGAGCCGCAGGATCGCACCGCCCGGCCGTTTCGCCGCGCGCACGGCAAGTCCCGAGAACGCCTTGTGCGAGCCGAGCCGCAGCGCGAGCGGCTTGGCGCAGCCGTCCTCGGCGGCGGGCTGGAAGATCTGCGCGACCGGCTGGCCGACGAGTTCGCCGAGCGGCAGCTCGAGCCGCTCGGCAATGCTCGCGGAGAGGTAGGCAAGCCGGCCGTCCGCATCGCTCGCCCAGAACCAGCCGAGGCCGGACTGTTCGAGATCCTCCAGCATGGCGAGCTTCTGCGCGTCGGACAGGGTCGATCCCGCCCGGGCCTCGCCCCTCGGCCCCGGGCTTGCCGAAACGCTTGCGCTTCGCGAAGACAACAGACCCTTCAAGGGCACGTCGCGCCATACCTCCGGCTGTCGGCCGCCGTACGGCCGGCCCTTGTGGCGGGCCGTTCATGGCGGGCGAGGCTGTTCCTGATCTCAAACCCGCGTAAAGGCGGTTGGTTAGTTTTTCGCTAAGGGCGGCGCTGCCGCGCGACGCGAGGAACCCTCAGGGCATCCCCGAAACCGACCCTGCGAGCCGCGCCGGGTGGCCGCGCAGGACCGCGAAGGAACCGTCCGACCGGCGGCGCAGCGGCGCGTCGAATTCTACCCCGGTGCGGTTCTCGCGCGTCCAGCGGATCGTGCCCGTCGCCTTGCGGCCCGCGGCGAATTCGATCTCGACCACGGTCCCGGCAGGCAGGCTCCACAGGCCTTCGAGCAGCACGCCGCCTTCGGAGATGTTGCGCAAGGTGGCGTTGGCGACCCCGTCCCCGTGGACCACCAGCACGCGCCGCAGCAGGTTCGTGCGGGCCTGGCGGGCGGAGCGCGGGCCTTCGGCGATCACGCTGCAATCGCCCTCGACCAGCGCCCCCGCCCTCAGCGCATCCAGCGGCTTGTGATAGATATAGCCCTGCACGTGGCTGCAGCCCAGAAGCCGCACCAGTTCGAGCTCGTCGAGCGTCTCGACCCCTTCCGCGGTGGTGTCCATGCCCAGCGCCTCGGCCAGGCTGGTGATCGAGGCGATGATCGCGCCGTTGCGACTGCCCTTCTCGGTCGCGCCGCGCACGAAGCTCTGGTCGATCTTGATCTTGTCGAACGGCGCCTTGCGCAGGTAGCCGAGCGAGGAATAGCCCGTCCCGAAATCGTCGAGCGCCAGGCGGACGCCGACCCGCTTCAGCGCCGCGAACATGGCATCGGTGGCCGCACTGTCGCCCATGAAGACGCTTTCGGTGATCTCGAGTTCGAGCCGCGAGGGATCGACCCCCGAATGGGCGAGCGCGTTCGCGACGATGTTGGGCAGTTCGGGATTGGCGAACTGCAGGGGCGAGACGTTGACCGCGCAGCGCACCCGCTCCGGCCAGCGGGCAAGGTCGTCGCAGGCGGTCCTGAGCGCCCACTGGCCGAGCTGGTCGATCAGGCCCGCATCCTCGGCGATCGGCACGAACTTTGCGGGCGAAAGCCAGCCGCGGGTCGGGTGGTTCCAGCGCAGCAGCGCCTCGAAGCCGACGATCGTCTCGCTCGCGGCATAGACGACAGGCTGGTAGTAGAGCTGGAGTTGGCCGCGCCCGATCGCGTCGCGCAGGTCCTGTTCGAGCTCGGCCCGCTCCTCGGCCGCGGAATGGAGCTCGTCCGAATAGAACCGGTGGCAGCCGCGCCCGGCGTCCTTGGCCGCATAGAGCGCCAGGTCGACATTGCGGATCAGCGCCTCGCTGGTGGTGCCGTGTTCGGGCGCGATCGCGACCCCGACCGAGGCGCCGATCACCACCGCGTGCCCGTCGACCGTATAGGGCTGCGAGAGCGTCGCGATGATCTCGCGGGCGAGGTGGGCGAGATGCTCGCGCGTCTGCGGCGCGGGGATGATGACCTGGAATTCGTCGCCGCCCAGCCGCCCGCAGCGCCCGGCCGGTCCGATCACCCGCTCGAGCCGCTGCGCCACCTGCTTGAGCAGCGCATCGCCCGCCGGGTGGCCGAGCGTGTCGTTGACCTGCTTGAACCGGTCGAGATCGAGCAGGAACAGCGCGCAGGCCCGGTCGCGCTCGCGCGGGGCGGCGAGGATCTGTTCGAGCGCGCGGCTCATCTGGACCCGGTTGGCCAGCCCCGTGAGCGAATCGTAATGGGCAAGGCGCGAGACCTGCTGCTCGCTCCGCCGCTTTTCGGTAAGGTCGCTGCCATGGCCGCGGAAGCCGCAGAAATTCTTGTAGGAATCGTAGACCGGCCGTCCCGTCAGCGCCCACCAGCGTTCGTCCCCCCCGCCCTCGCCGCCGGCCGCATCGCCGGTCGCCGCGCGCAGTTCGATGTCGTGGAAGGCCGACCGCGCGGAGAGGTGGAAGGCGAGCGTGCGCTCGGCGTCCGAGGCGCGCGGGGCGGCGTGGACGATCTCGGTCAGCGGGCGGCCGATCACCTGGTCGGGCCGCTTGCCCAGTACGTGCGCGGCCTTGGGCGAGATGTAGGTGAGCTGCCCGCGCCGGTCGGTTTCCCAGAACCACCCCTCGCCCGTCTCCTCGAAGCTGCGCAGGATGTCCTCGGCCCGCGCAGCGACCCTCTCACGCGCCTCGCTGCGCACCCGGCGGGCCTGTGCATCCTTGTATTCGAAGCGCGCGATCAGCAGCAGCGCGATCGCTCCGCCGATGATCGCGGCGAACGTGATCGGGCTCGGATCGACCAGCGCGAACGGCGCCCAACTCGCGATCTGGGCCGAGAACAGCGAGACGATCCGGGTGCGATAGACGGTCGCGGCGGCGGCGTTGATCGAAAGCAGGGTCGCGATCGCCCACTGGTGCGGCAGGCCTTCGGCGACCCAGTGCGCGATGGCATAGCCCGCGCAGCCCATCGGCACGACAGCCCCCGCCATCAGCAGCGCGATGCGGGCGCTCGCGGGCATCCCTTCGCGCCGTTCTAACCGGGCGAAGACCGAGCCGATCGCAAGCAGGATGACCGAGGCGAAACCCGCCGCGAGCGCGCCGCCATGCGGCAGGCCGCCGGCGACGATCGTGCTGGGGACGTAGGCGAGGCCGAGCAGCAGCGCGAGGGCGCGCGAATGGCGCGGGAGGAAATGCTCCTCGCTGCGCCTGACCCGCGCCTGCCCCCCGCCGCTGCGGGGGGTGTGACGCTCGCGGACGCGCAGCTTGGCGCGGCGTTCCCCGGCGCGGCGATCATCGCCCGATGCGGCCGAGGGGTCGCTGCGGCGCCGCTCCGTCCCGCCGGCCGGATCGATCTCGTCCCGCTCCGGGCCCGCCGGGGCCAGGTCCCGGTTGCGCGCGCGGACAAGGCTCCGCTCGCTCGGGGGCGCGGCAGGCGCGGTGCGGGTTGCAACGGCGGGGGAGCCGACGGGCGGTTGCGCGCCCGGCTCGCTGCCCTCCCCCCTCATCCGCTTCCTGATCGCACGCGCTTCCATGACGCCGGTCTTAAAGGACACGTTTTTCGCTCTGGCTAAAGCCTAAGGTTAAGCCCGTTTCAACACACACACGCGGTTCCGGGGCTTTGCCGGCACGAAGGGTTAACCCAGCTGCACTTCCATGAACGCCTTGGGCGTCCGGTTCTGCATCGACATCAGCGCCGCATAGGGATCGTCGCCCAGGGCCTGGAGCGGCTTTCCGGCGAGTTCGATCTGGTAGGGCGACACCCGGTGGCGGGTGCACAGCCCCTCGGCCCCGTCGCTGATCAGCGGGGTTTCGAACTCGACCCCCTGGCTCGACCCTTCCGAACGGCGCACCACCGCCACCGCGAGCTGCCCCCCGCCGAGGTCGAGCACCACCTCGGTCCCGACCTCGACCCCCAGCAGGCCCTCGATCTTGGCCCCGGTCTTCGACAGGTTGCGCAGAAAGACATTGTAGCGGTGATCGCCGTGGATGAGGCCGATGCGGCGGAATTCGGTGCGCCGTTCGGCGCGGTATTTCTCCGGCCCGCGCGGGGCATAGTGCAGCTCGCCCGCCTCGAACCTTCGCAGCGCCTCCTCCGAAGGGACCGCGCGCGAGAACAGGATGCCCTGCAGGTGCGTTGCGCCCTGTTTGGTGACCGCCTCGAGCTCGTCCTTGGTCTCCACCCCTTCCGCGACCGTTTCCATGCGGAGCGCGCCCGCAAGGCTGACCACGGCGGCGACGATGGCGAGGTTGTTGCTGTCCTTCCCGGCGCAGCCGCGCACGAAGCTCTGGTCGATCTTGATCTTGTCGAACGGCGCGTCGCGCAGGTAGCTGAGCGAGGAATAGCCCGTCCCGAAATCGTCGAGCGAGAGGCGCACGCCGAGCTTCTTGAGCGCGGCGAAGACCCGGGCCGAACGTTCGACATCGCCCATGAAGACGCTTTCGGTGATCTCGAGCTCGATCCGCGCCGGGTCCACGCCCGAACGCTTCAGCGCGCCGCGCACCACGTCGACGAAGTCGTCGGCGGCGAACTGCACCGCGGAAACGTTGACCGCGGCCTTGACCGTGCCCGGCCAGGTGGTGACCGCGCGGCAGACCTCGTTCAGCGCCCAGGTGCCCATCTGGCGAATGAGGCCGACTTCCTCGGCCACGGGGATGAAATCGGCGGGCGAGATCATGCCCCGGTCGGGATGTTCCCAGCGCATCAGCGCTTCCATGCAGGCGACCTCGTGGGTCCCGGCATCGACGATCGGCTGGTAGTGCATCCGCAGCTGCTCGCCATGCAGCGCGTCGCGCAGGTCCTGCTCGATCTGGTGCCGGAAGCTCGCCTGGTCGCGCAGCTCGCGCGAATAGAAGCGGTGCTGGCCGCGCCCGCCGCCCTTGGCCGCGTAGAGCGCGAGGTCGGCCGCCTTGGTCAGTTCCTCGGGCGCGATGCCGTCATAGGGCGCGACCGCGATCCCGATCGAGACCCCGATGACCGCGCGGCTGCCGTTGATCGAATAGGGCTGCGACGCCATCTGGATCAGCTCCTGCGCGATGTCGCCGAGCTGGCCGCGGTCGTCGAGGTCGGGCAGGATCGCCTGGAATTCGTCGCCGCCCAGCCGCCCGATCTCGACCCGATCGCCGAACACGCCGCGGATCCGCGCGGCGACCTGCTTGAGCAGTTCGTCGCCCGCCGGATGGCCAAGCGTGTCGTTGACCTGCTTGAACCGGTCGAGGTCCAGCATCATCAGCGCGCAGGACCGTTTCGCGTGGGCGAAGGCCTTGAGCATCTGTTCCAGCTGGCGGCTCATCCGGTAACGGTTGGCGAGCCCGGTGAGCGAATCATACTGCGAGGCGCGTTCCTGCTTGCGGCGTTCCTCGTGCGTGCCGGTGATGTCCCGCGCCGTGCCGCGATACCCGTGGAAGCTCCCGTCCTTGCCGAAGCGCGGCTTGCCCGCGATCTCCCACCAGGCATCGCCCCGGCCGAGCTTGACCCTGACCGGCGTCGCGCCGAACGAATTGCGCGCCGCGAGCAGGAACTTGAGCGGCCGGCCGCCCTGGCTCGTGCCTTCCTCGCGGCGTTCCTCCTCGAACACCTGGGTGATCGTGCGCCCGGCGAATTCGTCGGACCGCATCGCGAAAGGTTCGAGCGCGGCGGGCGAGAGGTAGATCATCCGCCCCTCGGCATCGCTCGCCCAGAACCAGCCGACGCCGGTTTCCTCGAGGCTGTCGAGCAGCTCGACCCGGCGCGCGAGGTCGCTCGCCGCGATCGGCGCGACCGGCGGCGGGGTTGCCTCGCCGTTCTCGGGCGGGTCGCCCTGTTTCCTGATCCTTGTAAAAAGCCCTGCCACGCCGCTGGTCCTGCACCCGGGAGCCCTTCCGTTGTGCTACCTGTAAGGCAAACCGATAAACAAACCGTAAGGAGCGTACCCGCCGCCAGCGGGGCGCCATCCCGCTTGCCAAGCGCCCGCGCGCGCGCCAGTGTCGCGCGGCAAGGCACGCGGCCGGTACGGCTGCGGCGACGGGGGGAGATGCGGTGATGGCTGACGGCGTGAGGCTGGAGAACGAGGCGGCGCAATCGACCAATGCGCTGGGGCCGCTGATCGGGGTGGCGCGCGAGGATTTCGTGGGCGCGGTCGCCCTGCTGCTGCGCGAGACGGCGTCGGACCCCGCGCGCACCTTCCGCCACGCGCAGAAGATGGGCGAGGACATGGTGAAGATCATGACCGGCAAGAGCGACCTCGCGCCCGACCCCCGGGACAAGCGCTTCCTCGACCCGGCGTGGCAATTCAACCCGTTCTACCGCGCGGGCGTGCAATATTACCTCGCCGTGCAGAAGGGGATGCGCGGCTGGCTCGAGGATCTCGAGCTCGACGAACTGGAACGCAACCGCGCGAACTTCATCGCGCAGATCATTCTCGACGGGCTTTCGCCGACCAACACGCTCGCCGGGAACCCGACCGCGCAGAAGCGGCTGATCGATTCGGGCGGGCTCAGCCTCATCAAGGGCCTCCAGAACGCCTACAACGACATCGTCCACAACAAGGGCATGGTGAGCCAGGTCGACAAGCGCCCCTTCAAGCTGGGCGAGAACATCGCGACCAGCAAGGGCGAGGTCGTGCTGCGGACCGAGATGATGGAGCTGATCCACTACGCGCCGACCACCGCGCAGGTGCACGAGATCCCCCAGCTCACCATCCCGCCGCAGATCAACAAGATGTACATCAACGACCTTTCCCCCGAGAAATCGGTGGTGAAGTGGCAGGTCGACAACGGAATCCAGACCTTCGTCATTTCATGGCGCAACCCGACGAAGGATCAGGGCAAGTGGGGCATGGCCGAATATGTCGCCTCCTGCGAGGAAGCGATGGAAGCGGTCGCGGCGATCACCGGATCGGACAAGGTCAACGTCTCGGCCGGGTGTTCGGGCGGGCAGACCGCGAGCGTCCTGGCCTCGAAGCTCGCGGCGAAGAAGTCCGATTTGCTGGGCACGCTCACCCTGATGGTCTGCGTCCTCCACCCCGAGGCGACCGATATCGAGGCGGGTTCGCTCGTCTCGGAAAACGGGATGCAGCTCGCCCGCAACCGCGCGAAGAAAGCGGGCGTGATCGCGGCCGACGACCTCGCCCGCGGCTTCGCGTGGCTGCGGCCGAACGACCTCATCTGGAACTATGTCATCAACAATTACCTGCTCGGCGCCGATCCGCCCGCCTTCGACGTGCTGTTCTGGAATTCGGACGCGACCAACCTGTCGGCCAGCCTGATGGGCGATTTCCTGACGCTCTACGAAACGCTCGCCTTCACGAAGCAGGGCGAGGTCGAAATGGCGGACCACGCGATCGACCTCTCCCGGGTGACGAGCGACCTGTTCATCCTGGGCGGGGTGACCGACCACATCACGCCGTGGAAGGCGACCTACCGTTCGACCGGGCTGTTCGGCTCGAAGGACGTGACCTACGTCCTTTCGCAATCGGGCCATATGCAGGCGATCCTCAACCCGCCGACCAACCCCAAGGCCAGGTATTTCGTCCAGGCCAAAAAGGGCAGGCTTCCCGCCACTGCCGACGACTGGGTGAAGGGCGCGAGGGAGGTCCAGGGCAGCTGGTGGCCGTTCTGGATCGAATGGCTGCAGGCGCGCTCGGGCGAGAAGAAGCCCGCGCCCGAAACGCTCGGCAATGCCGAATACCGGCCAGTCGGTCCCGCGCCGGGACTCTACGTTGTCGAGGAAGTCTGATACAGGCCGCTCGCACGAACCGGAGGGAGGCCCGCCCGCGAGGGATCCGCGAGCGCGCCTTCCGCCCATTGATGAAGCTCGATGAAGCGCCGGACCCGAAGGACCGGTTGGGCGCAACTGAAAGGACGGAAATACTTGTCTGAACCGATGAAGGATGCGGTCGTGACCATGGAACAGGTCGCCGGCCGGACGCTACGGACCGCTGCCTGGAGGCTCGACGAGCCTTCCGACCACCTGCCGATCCTCTTCTTCAACGGCATCGGCGCGAACATCGAGGCGGTCGCCCCCCTCGCGGACGCCCTGCCGGAACGCGGCTTCATCATGTTCGACATGCCGGGCGTGGGCGAATCGCCCGATCCACTGGTCCCCTACAACCCCTTCACTATGAGCTGGACCGCCGCCCAGATCCTCGGGCGCTATGGCCTTGGCGAAGTCGACGTGATGGGCGTGTCCTGGGGCGGCGCGATGGCGCAGCACTTCGCGCTCCAGCATCCTGCGCGCACGCGGCGGCTCACCCTGATCGCGACGACGCCGGGCATGGCGATGATCCCCGGGAACCCGGCCGCCTTCACCAAGATGGCGAACCCGCGCCGCTACATCGATCCCGAATTCATGAACGAGCATTTCGCCACGCTCTATGGCGGGGTGGACAGGGACGGGGCCGAGCACCAGAAGGACAGCCATATCGGCCGATTGAAGCCCCCTTCCCCGCGCGGCTATCTCTACCAGCTGATGTGCATGATGGGCTGGACGAGCCTTCCCGCCCTGCCCTTCATGAGCAAGGAAACGCTGATCATGATGGGCGAGGACGACCAGATCGTGCCGCTGGCGAACGGCAAGATCCTGAAGGCGATGATCCCCAATTCGCGCCTGGTGACGGTCGAGGGCGGTGGACACCTCTTCCTGCTCACCCACGCCGACGAAAGTGTGGCCGCGATCCGCGAATTCCTCGACGCGCCGGAGAGCGCTAAGGAAGCGGGCCGGACGAGCGCCTACGCCGCCTGAGAAGCGCCGCGAGCGTTCGCTTTCGGTGCGTTGCGAGCAGATGCGCTGTGTCCGGGATCATTTAGCCCGGATTATTCACCGGCGGTGGTCTGACGGGTTGGCGGGAGTGGCGTAAGCATTTGCATTGTTGTAGGAATGT